>Ga0208375_1000684_pt1 | contig 45711 bp, 64 predicted proteins | sample RifOxyD1_FD_184038 | JGI IMG/M metagenome (GOLD analysis project Ga0208375, IMG submission 184038) | Soil microbial communities from Rifle, Colorado - Rifle Oxygen_injection D1 (SPAdes) | ecosystem: Environmental > Terrestrial > Deep subsurface > Rock core/Sediment | place: Rifle, Colorado... | reverse complement strand
TGCGGTTATTGGGTCTGAAATTCTTTGATTTACACATTGGTTATTTACACAAACTACTTCTCCGCAAGTTCCTGCATTTCCTGAGCAATCATTATCTGTTATGCATTCATAATTTATTGAATCTGTCGATGTACATCCTGAAGGGTTGCAATCTGCACCTAACCAGTTTCCTGATGAGCATATTTCTGCTGCTCCATCTGAATCTACATCTGCTGGTTGCCCTTGGTTAATACAATTTTGCTGACCTGGAGAACAACAACCTGTTCCACATAAGTTAGTACATGCTATCGGAGCTGATGGCTGGCAGATATTTGCAGAACAGGTGTAAGTGTATCTGACTCCTGTTTGAGTATTATCGTTAGTACAGGCATCAAAATTCTGACATGAAGATGCTAGAGAATCACATGTTGTTTGACCTCCGGTTGGGCAGCAAGTTAATCCCTGTCCATTAATTAAACCGTTACAATCAGGATCTATACAATCTGTTTTTCCATCTCCGTCATTATCTTTATTATCAGAGCAGGAATATTGATTTTCAGATAAAACTTCTGTTGACAATGTCCAGGCTTGAGATTGGGAAGTGCCTGTACAGATATAAATTGGCTTTCCAGGGTTAGTTGATGATTGTCCTAGTTCGTTAAATGTACATGGTTTGTCTACACAACCACAAGTATTGTCTAAACTACATTCCTGATAACCAAGACAATTTGCTATTGTATTAATATCACATACTGCTCCACATTGGTCTATCCTACATTGGTAATTTGACTGGCAAGTGTTAATTGGGACACAAGCTCCTGGAGAGGCTAGACCTGATGAATATTTTGGATTTGATAGAGAACAAGTTTGGCAGTATTCACATATTCCTCCTAAAGAACAATCTGGTTGAGATCTTGATGAACATTCTGAAGTTAATGAATTTGTAGTTGTTGATTTTGAAGATGGAGCTGGAGTTGCTGTGTAGCCTGCTACTGTGCATGTTCCTCCCGGCTTGTTTGAGATAAAACAATTTAAGTTAACATTTCCTGAAGCTGTAGTTGAACAATCGAAGATAGCATTTGTTCCTTCCCATCTATTAAAAGAACATGAGCCTGAATCTATTGTTGCTCCTAAACAATTTGAATCTATTGTGGATGAGCAGGTTAATTCAAAATTTACTGTTGCTGAAACTTGAGATGGAGCTGATATTGAAGTTACTAATACACATTTTGGATCTTGAGTGTCTGTTAATGAATTACAATTATTGTCTATCCCATCTGAACATAATTCTTCTGCTCCTGGATTAATTGATGGATTATTATCATTACAATCATTTCCACCATTTGCTACATCAACATAAGTATCTCCGTCTTTGTCATTTGGATCTGGCTGACAAGAAATACAGCAATTTGGGTTATCTGAAGATGGAACTGTTTGAGAACATATATAGCCCTGCTGGCAACTTATGCCTCCTTTTTGAGCACAAGTTTTATAATTAATTGTTATTGCTGTTTGTTTAGGTTCTATGTAGCCTTGTTGAATTGATTGGCATGTTAGTGTGTTGCTGGAACCAACATTACAGATAAAATTTGCATTATTATTAGACCAAGTAGGTGCTCCACAACTTGTTCCCCCTAGATATGCTTCTATTGTTGGTCTTTTAGTTGGGCTGTTTTGAAATGTATATCCTGAAAATGACTGTCCTGAAACTAAAGGACTAAATGGACAGCTTACTTGCACTGTTGAGCCTTCATTTGCGGGAGGGATATAAGTTGGAGTTTGCAGGTTTTCTTGACAATCTCTATCTGCAAAGTCTATTGCGTTGTCTTTGTCATTATCTACACTATCCCCACAGAAGTCGTAAGCTATTGGCTTACCTTGCCAGTTTCCTCTTTCTTCTGAGTAAACACAATTAGGATCATAAATATTATTATTTGCACAATAAGTATCCTGCATTACACTATCTGCACATACACCGTTATCTTGGTGGCAGTAAATACAATCAACTCCCAAATCATAACCCTTACCTATACTTGGGTCACATCCTGTTGCCTGAGTATAAATTGATGGAACTAGGAAAATTACAATAATAATTAATAAAAATATGATTTTTTTAATTTCTATCCACCTCTAATTGTATGTTTAGTTATGTATTTTTTAATATAAATGTTTTTATTTTAGATAGAAATAATGAAAATTCCTTATTTTTTTCACTCCTTCATCATAACAACAAAACAGTAAGGTTTATATATTCTTTTATCCCTAAAAACAGCATGAAAAATAGGCTAAAAAGGGGGATTTTAGCAGGAAGCTTAGCTGCTGCTTTAGCACTAGGCTGCGGTTCAGATAGTTCTAGGGCTGTAGGACCTAAAGTTGATGATTCTTATTATACTACAGAAAATTCTAGAGTTCGTAATGTAGAAGAGGCTAGAACTCGAATATCACAACACCAAGGATATAACACTAATAGAAGGCAGCTAGAAGATAGATTAAATGAAGTGGATGGATTTTTTGAGAAAGTAAATATTCCAGTACATGATTATACTAAAGAAGAATTGGATAATTTACCTAGGGAAGAGATTTCTGAAATGCAATATGTTCCTGTGCATGATTATACTGGTAGGAGTGGTTCTGAACAACCTATGCCTGCGGGTAAATCTGCCCAGGCGATCTTACCTATAGTACATGTTCCTTATGGAGAATTTAGTGGGGATATTGATTTAGACCATGATGTGGATTTTAATGATTTCTTCTTATTAGCGGATGGATTTGGGGATATATATACTTTTGAAGAATTTTTCAAATTAGCTGATAATTTTGGAAGAGAAGTAAATGTTGTACCTATAGTTAATAACTTAACCTTGGATAAAAATAATGCGGATATTGGAGAAGAAGTTTTGTTTACAGGTTTTGCTCATGATATTGATGGAGATAACTTAAGATATAGCTGGCTGGTAAATGGCGATGAGATTGAAGTTAATGGGGGAGAGTTAAGAAGAGAATTTTCTAATCCTGGTGAATATTTAGTAGGTCTTAGGGTTACTGATGACTTAGGTGCACAAAGCAATGAATTAGTTAGAACTTTAATGGTTGAATCTAGAGGTCCTGAGTTAAGTTTACCTAGTGATGTTTCTTTTGATCAATATGTAAGCGGAGATTTTACAGGCAATGTTTTTAGACTAAATTTAGATGATTATGTTTTTGATACTAGGTTTAGCGATAGTCAATTAACTTGGACTGTTGATGATAATAGTGTTGAAAATAATCAATTTACTTTTTGGCCAAGATTGCCCTTTTGGTTTGGATATACTGAAAAAGCATTACATTTAGATAAAGATGGAAATGAATTAGTTATTAACCCTGTTGCTAATTTTAGTGGGAGTAGATATGTTAACTTTACTGTAACTAATCCTGACGGTAAGGATGCCAGTAAAAGGGTTAGGGTTAATGTTGTTAAAACTCCTGAATTTGATGATTGGTATAATGATGTTGTAACTGGGGGATATCAAGATTTTGATTTTGATGAACCTCCAGAAATATCTTATATATGGGATGCAAATGGTGTTTCACGTGAGGGAGAATGGCCACTAAGTGAAGGAAGAGGACCTAGTCCTACCCAAGAAGAAAAAGACTATTTTGTTACAGCGGATGAAATGAAAATTGAAGTTAGTGATTATTTTAGACCTACAGATGTTGTTTCTATTAGTAATTGGAATGAGCTTATGGATTCTGATAAAACTGCTGTTTGTTATTATATTGATGATTATGCAGTTGGTGGGACTACTTATCCAATTATTAATAGATCTGGTAAGAAGATTATGTTTATCGGGGTTAATTCTATAAGTAGACCAAATAATAGATTCTTATCTATTGCGATACATGAGTTATATGACCATGGTGTAGGAATGGACCATCCTGAAAATGATAGACAAGCATTAGCTAACACTACTATTTTTAGTGGGGGGAATAGGTTAGATTATATTCCTAATTTAGATAAAACAGTAATAGATAGTTTTTATGAGACTAAACAATACTAATTATCTTTTAATTACTTCTATTATAAAGGGTTTTTCTTCTCTACTATAAAAATTACTTTTTACGCATATTTTATCATTAGCAGGGTCGAAACAATTTTTATCTGTGAAAAATGAGGGATTGAATTTTCCGTCTTGCATAAGATATCTTGTACATTGATCGCATATTTCTAATGCACTGCGGTCGCATACATTTTTTTCTGGATTCCACCATGTATTCTCTTGACAACAATGACCCCTTGTTAGTTCTCCCCTTTTACCGAAAGAACATTTTGCAACATCCCCACATAGAGAATCATCTCTACATTCTCCACCAAGTCCTATGAAGCTACAAGTTTGTTCTCTACATGATTGTGTTGAACCCCAGTTTTGCAGGAAGCAATTACCATCATTGCCTCTGATTACTGATGCTTGGTTAATCCTATCTATTTCATGCTGATCTACTAATCCATTTCCGTTTAAATCTAGTCTGCTGAATCTTTGGGTATTGCAAGTACCAACATTTTTTCCTTTTGAACAATCAGCTAAAATAGTCAAATCATTAAAATCTAGTTTGCTATTTCCATCCATATCTCCTAAACAAATTCTATTACCAAGGACACATGTTCTTGTATCTATACTTGCATCAATAAAATTATCATCATTCCAATCCATTTTATCGAATACTTCTCTTGGACAGGTTCTACTTGGAGAACTAGTTCCTGCACAATCTCCAAGATAAAAAAAGTCTGTGAATTCAACTCTTCTATCTCCATTAACATCCGCACATCCACCACACCTATCATCTATTGCTCCATTGTTATCATCATCAATTCCATTCCAGCATATTTCTGATACAGTAACATCTGCGGGACAATTTCTGTTTGTTTCTCCCGGATCGATTCTTCCATTACCACAATTATCTACTACACACTCATTATTTTGACATTTATATCCAGCACCACAACCAGCATCTTGAGGGCAAGTACTACAGTTTTCTCCCTCTTCTTTAATTCTATTTGGACAAACTGGCTGAGCTACACAGGTTCCACAAGTTTCTCCGGATGGTAAAGTGCTTCTGCAGTACATTGTAGACCATTGGTCCCATCCTAATCCACAATTTAAATCATTTGAGGAACCGGGAGTATTTGAAGCATAACAATTCTTATTACACCAAGATTTTAGATCAGGTTTATTTCTATAAAATACTGTTTGCGATGTTGTTGCTTGCTCTTGAGGTTTAGGTTCACAATTAGCCATTAATCTACCTTTTTTAGCAGTATATGCACATGGATCTCCGCCACAATTTAAATTAGTAAACCAATAAGAAGCTGAATCTTGACCGGTTACTCCGCTTATTTTACAATCTCTGCTTCTTCCATCTTGACAATAATAATGGGCTCTTATAGCATTGATTATTTCTCCTGAAGGGCATGAAACTGTAGCCCATTGACCTTCGGAAACATCACTATTAACTTCCATACTCGGAGGATTATAAACTGGTTGAGGGGGTGGAGGTGAACTTCTTTGAGGGGGAGGTGAAGGTGGTGATTGTGGGGGCGGTTGTGGGGGTTTACATGCTCCTCCAGATCTTAATGAGCCATCTTTACAACATTCAAAGGCTCCAGGACCACTATAATAACAATAATTCCCGCATGCGGAATCACCAGAGTTACAAGAACCTCCTGTTTTTTTATAAGATGCATTGCTTTCCTCTATTGAGCTAATTAAAAATACAAATAATGTAAGTATAAATATAATTTTAGCTGTAGATTTCATAATCATCCTCACATAATTTTATTAATAATGGGGTGCTTAAATAAGTTTCGCAGTAAGTTTCATCTTGTAATGAAATTGCTGAATATGTGACTATCGGTGCGATGCATTCTTCATAGTGGTTAGTTCCTTCATAATTTATTTCACCACATGCAGAATAGTCTTTTTCTAAATATGCTGATATCTTTGTTAATATAATTGAGCATTCTGTTGTAGCGATTACATTGTCTGTAGAAATTTCTTCGATTAAGATATTGTCGCATTCTTCTATATTTCTTGTTGCTATAACTGGATTAATCTTGTCAGCGTATAATTCTGGAATGGTATAATAGTGTGTTTGAGGGGTGTAAGTAAATTTAGTGAAAGGGTCTACTTGAATATTTTGAGCACAACCCACTAAGAAAACTAATACTAAAAATAAGATAAATACCAAACCCTCTTTTTTCATAAGGTTTTTATTAGTTATATTTCTTTATATATTTTTTGGATAAGTTATCCTCTAGAAATTATTAAATATTAAGAAGAACTGTATAATTTCATGGAAAAACCTAAATATCCAAGTCAAGCACAGAAAGAGTTTGATATGGCATGGAAGGAGTTTTTTAGAGATAAAAATAAACCTGAAAATGATGATGAAGAAAAAGAGCAGATGAAGGAATTTATCAATTGGTATAACAATGTAAGGAAACAAAGCGACACCGAAAAAACGCCTGCTCAAATGTATAAGGAAATTCATGGAATAGAATCAAAAGAGGAAATAAGGATAATGAATTTTGAGTGTGATGAAAACTATGATGAAGAACTGCTTGTATTTATTGAAGGATTAAAGGAATATGATAATAAGGAAGGATATAAATTAGATTATGAAATTGTCAAGAAAAAATTAAAATCGACTACAGATAATATTCTTAAGAAAGGAGTAAAGGCATTAGATTTGCTGCATGAACTATTAGAAGATGAAGAAACATGGAGTTGTTTATTTGCACTTGAAATTCTAAAGGAAATGAAAAATGAGAAATCTGTTCCTTATTTAATAAATTTTATATTGAAAAATGAAGATGGAGACTATTTTGAGGGATGTAGCGATGCTATGTGGGCTTTAGTTGATATTGGAGGGCCTGCAGTAGAAGAGATTATTTTAGTTATAGAAAAAGGACTCAAGGAGAAGATTCACTATTGCTATTTATTTGAGGCATTATCAAAGATTTGGGATGAAAAAGGGAAAAAATTTAGATTGAATTTATTGAAAGATTATGTTGATAACTCTGAGAACTATAAAGGTTGGTTTAATTTAACTATGTTCTTATGTGACTTTAACGAAGATGAAAAAGAAGCATTACCTTTTTTAAAGAAACTTGAGGATATGGATTTGAACATTGAAGAAAAAAGAGAATTGGAAAGCACTATTGAGATAATAGAAGACCCCAAGGGATATAAAAACAAAGTTCATAGCATAATGCAACAAATTTCTCTAAATCAAAAAAAGAGAAAGATTGGAAGAAATGATCCCTGTTCTTGTGGTTCAGGGAAGAAATATAAAAAATGTTGTTTAGAGATATAGTTATTTTTTCTTTAATTTTTTTAATAACAAATCTTCGCTTATTTTTCTTATCTCTTTTAAAACTTCTTTTGGAATTTCCGCTTTAAAGTCTTCTTTTAATTCTTCCAAGAAATCATACAAATACACGGGGAATAAATAAGACTCCAATCTAGTTTGGTTGACAGCTTCTTCTATTATTACATTCCAATTAATATTGAATTTTTCTATTAAACTTAAAGCATCAAATCTGTCTTTTTCTCTTTCAGTTGCACATTTTAATAATATGATGTCTTCAGGGCTTACAACTTTAACAAGCAAATTATTGAATTCATGAGTTTCGGTAACTCTCTTAACAATGCTGTTTGACATTTCGAAAGTTATAATCTCTTTAAAGAACAACTCTATTCTTTCTCCTTCTTTTCCAACCATCATTATTGGCCTGTTTTTTTTATCTTCATATCTCCTAAAAATTTTCACCAATTCTTTTTTATCTTTGAAACTTATTTTTTTAAGAATTTCTTTTACTTTTTCCAAGTCTTTATTTTTTAGAAAGACCAAGTCAACGTCTTTTGTATCTTCTTTAGCTCCGTAAAACATCATTGCACTTCCACCAATTACGTAACATTCTATTTTTTCTTCTAGTTCAGCCCCTATTATTTCAAATAATTGTGTTTGCTCGTTTATCTTGACCATTCTTCATATATCTCCATGTCCTGCTTGTTTAATGGAATAAATACCCTCCATTTTTTTTCCACATCTTGAAAACTTTTTGATTTAATTTTGTAATCGAATAGAAATTTTTTTCCATTGCTTTTTAATAATGCATTTCTCGTTCTTTCATCCATCCTTCTAACTTTTATACATTTTCTTGCTACATCATATAAAGCCCCAACATTTCTTCCTATTTTGTATTTTTCAGCTAATTTTTTTAATTTAGACCAGTTATTAATTTTATTAAATAATTCTAAAGATGCAAGCATTAACCTAAATTCTTTTGAAGATACAGCTCTGACTAATATTTCTTCAGGCGATGGCTCTTTTTTTAAGTGGATAATATAATCCTGAGAAATATTAAGTTTGATTCTAGAATATTTGTTAATTAATTCATATAAGCTGTAGCCATCTCTTTTTTTAAATTTTAATGGGGATATTCTATAAAATTTTATGTTTCTTCCTCCTCCTGTGCTTGTTAGATAACCTGCTTTCCTTAGATTCCAAGCATAATTAACTGCTGTTTTCCTTGTTACATTAAGATTTTTTGATATAGTTGACACTGTCTGTAAACCTCTTAATTTCTTTGCTATCTCTAATATTTTTACATCATTTTTTACCATAATATTTAGTGATATATATTAACTATTATATAAATGTTTCTATTAATTTACTATGATTATTCAACAATCTATGTTTTAAACATTCTAACTAATTTTATTCCCTTAAACAAATTTCCTTTATTGTTTCCTGAGTTATAAATCCGCAGAAGACAGTATCTTTTTGTTTTTGAGCTTTATCCAAATAGAATAAGGAGTTGCATAATTCTGAAGACTCTTGAGAGGAGGAATAATCGCAATAGCTAACATCGTCTAAAGAGATTGATTGCTGCAATAAAATATTGTCTTTACATTCTTTTATCTTTTCTTTTGAAGCTAAGGAATCACAAGCTTTTATTTTTAATTCGAATTCTTTTTCAAAAGTTAATTCATTCTCTGGATTTACAATATTTTGCTGACAGCCTGCTAGGAAGATTAAAGTTAAGATTAATAATATTTTATACATAATAATCTAATAACTATATTCTTTTATATGCTTTTTGGGTATGCTTTATAAGAAATTCCTGATAATATTTACTAGTTCTTTTTCTTTGTTATAGTAAGAATGGTTTGCATTTTTTATTGTTTCTAATTTTCCATTTTTAAGATTTTTGATTATTTTTCTTGAATTTTTCATTGGAACAATTTCGTCTTTATCGCCATGAATTATTAAAATTTCTAAATCTAACTTTTTTAGGTTATTTTTATCTATCTTTATGTCAAATATATTTTTTATTTTAGGGGGTGCAGTCCAGATACTTAGACATTTTTCTTAAAAAACTTTTTTCTTAATTCCTGAAAAATTTTTGCATTATCTTTAGCGTCATCTATGGCATCGTGAGTAAGATTTCTTTTCCTTAAAAAATCCAACTTTGCATATAAATCTTTTTTTAATCCTTTATATAAAGAATTTAAATTATGAGAGTTATACCCAAAAGGATTCTCTCCCAAAAAATGCCAGAAATACCAGCACACAAACATCCAATCAAAACCATTATTATCTGAAATAAAAATAGGCGTACCCGAAGAGTTCTTAAGAATCCAACCCTTAAATTTCTGCATTGCTTCTTTTGCATCTATAGCATCTTTTGCATCTACAAATTGTCTTCGATCGGGATCAAATTTCTCTGATATTGGCTTAATATTTATTTTAAAAGCCTTATCGAGTTTATCATCAACTATTACTGCTCCTAAAGATGTCATAGAGTAATCTCCTGGTATCGGACCGTTCGCTTCAATATCCACCATTATGTATGTTTTCATTTTTAAACTATCTCCTTGTTAAAAAGATGAATTGCTTGCCAACGTGACTTTTTAATTTTTGGATCGAAATATACATTGTAAGATAAGAACTTTTCATCTATATAAAGCTCTTCAAACACGCAAGGGCCCAATTTAGTTAAATCCTTGATTCTAACAAAGGGAGAAATTTTGAATATAATTGGAATTTTTGGATGCAACTTCCTAAGATTTAGATATAATTTATCAGTTCTAGGACATGTTTTGAAAGGATCTATATTCTGTTTTTTTATTGGATGACATAGATTTTCTCTCCAGTCAACATCCACATAAATAGCGTCAAAACTCCCTAATCTTTTTAATTCATTAAAGTTTTCAGCATCAATTTTTTTAAACTCTACATTTTTGTTAACTTTGAAAAGTAAGGCATTATCTTTTGCTGCACTAAGTCTATCTTCGTTGATGTCTATTGCGATTACTTTATGTTTCTTTGCTAATATAACGCTTTTCAATCCGGCCGCACAGCAAACCTCAAGAACTTTTCCAGAACCTATATAGTCTGATAGGTATTCTGTTTCTTTTTCCCAAGAGCCCATAAAGAGAGCTTCTAAATCTCCTTTTATTTTTGGGATTTTTTTGGTATAGTTAGGAAACCTCTCTTTTAATAGTGCCTCTATTTTTTCTCTTGTAAAATTAGGAATATTGTAAAATTTTTTTGCAATAACCACCCCATTTACTCTTATTTCATTATCTTTTTGTTTATTGATTAATTCTTTGGCTAATTCTAAATTACCTTCAGATATGCCCTCGGAAACTGGAATTCTGGAAATTACGTAAAGATTTTTTTCTAAATTAGCCGAATTTTTCCAAAGCCTAAAATCCACTCTCGCTTTAAATAATTTGTCGTAGACTATATCAATGTCTTTATTTTTTGAGACCAATTCTTTAAAGTTTTCCGAAGTAAATGCTCCTAACGTCCATTTCCCAAAGACGAATTTGTGAAATTGAAATATTTTATCTTTTTTAGACCAGCAAACACATATTAATAATCCTCCCTCGGCAAGATTATTTAAACATTTTTCAATAACTGAATTTTTATTATGAAAATAATATATAGACTGGTTGAAGCTGAAGACATCAAACTTTCTTTCTAAATCTTTATTAAGGAAATCTCCATGAATAATTTTTCCATTAGGAAAAGTGACTTTCGCTTCCTCTACAGATTTTTCATCGCTATCAATACCTGTTACTTCCACCATAAATCCTTTTTCTTCTAAAGTAGTTACTATCTTTTTCAGATAATGTCCGTCTCCAATTCCAACATCAAACCAGCGTATCCTATTTGTTGAGATATTTTTGATTATTCCTTCTATTAAAATATCAAATTCACTTCCTCCTACAAGAGATTTCTTGAATTCCTTCAGGCATTCTTCATAATTTAGTTTATTATTCATTTTTAACTTTCTCAAATTCTTCAAAATATTTATTCTTATATCCTCCATCTCGATAATTAAAAAGATCTATTACCATGGAATTAACAATTTTGTTTATATTTTTAAGCTTTTGCAGACTTTTAATTTCACTTATAAATCTTTTTCTAACTAAGCTATCATAATAAATATATTTTTCATCCCTGATATCCATACCTATAAGAAAGGGGTTTTTCTCAAAAATCCTGCATGAGAAAATATTTATCAAATCTGTTGGTCCGTCAATTTGGGCACTAGGATACTTGTTCTCATAAATTATCTTAGGTATCGCACAATCTAAAACAGAAATTGTAAAGTAAGAATCTTTTTTTAATCCTAGTTTTTTGAGACTTCTTGCCATAACAATACAATCATCTATAATATATTGTCCGCTAAGATTTCCTTTAAATAATTTTGGATAGATAATTTCTTTTTTTATGTCAGGATAATTAAAAAATTCTGAGATTAAAAAGCCACTACGCAATAAAAAGTATAACTTCTTAGGTTTAATTCTTTTTACGTTTATCTTTATTCTTTTTAGTTCTCTTACTAATTTTAAAGGAAGAAAAACTCTATAGTAATCATAAAACATAAAAAATTCTATATTATTTTCTTCGTATTGTTTTTTTATGTCTAGTATCTCAAAATTCTCATCCTTTAAAATGTTTTTGAAATCTTTTTCCCTATTTTTATTATTATTGACAAAAATAACACTGTTTCCATATTTTCCAGGGATATGATTGAGGTACTCTACCCTAAACAATTTTGCAGGATAATGAGGGTTTATCCACCAGTCCCATGAAGGTAAGCAATACATATAATCCATATTAGATATCATCTCTACGTCAGGATCATTCCATAATACGCCCCAGTATAATTCTCGATTGTTATTTTTTACCACATAAACCGCTTTGCTGTTATTTCTTTTAGCAATGGTACCTTTAATATACTGGTCTGCATTATTTTCATCCATAAATGGTTCAGTAAAATTTTTGAATAAATTATCAAAATTCCTTGCTTTATTTTTGGGCAAATTTTTGTCTTCTCCTTTTTTAACTAAATATTCTCTTTTTTCATCAAAATAATTGTTCTCTATAATATAACTTAAAATCTCATTAAAAATAGGGAGCAATTCTGGAAAATCTTTAAAATATTTTGATTTTTCCTTAATAAAAAAATCCTTAGACCAACCAATCCAATCATCTTTATAGTCTAATTCGTGTACTATAGGATCTAATGAATCTATCAGTTTGGCAAATTTTGCTTCGCGAGTTTTTTGCTCCTTAAACTCTTTGTATAAACTTAAAAATTTACTACTTAAATGACTTGGTAATTGTTTCTGCAATTTGTTAAGAGAAAGCTCTTCAGCTTTTTGATTGTGCAAAGGCCAGATAATATTAGGTTGCAAGGGGCGATCTCCTAATTCTATCTCTAAGACATCATGGTAAATCAATAATTCATAGACTTTTATTTTATCTAAATTTAAATCTAATTTACTTAAGAAAAAATCTGCTAACAACAAACAACTCCATGAATGTTCTGCCGAACTTTCTTTACGATTAGCTACAGAATTTTTTCTATAAACGCTTTTTAATTTGTTAAATGTTCTAAATTTATGTATCCCTTTGATTAATTCCTTCATTTTTGCCTTATCTTAATATTTTCAAAATCTCCGATGATCATTTTTGCAGATTCTTGAATATGTTTGTACATCTCCATTGTAACCTTCTCTGTGAATGAGCACCCTCCTAAAAAAGGATAATCAATTATTAAAGGATCTAATGAATATATTAAATTATTTGGACTAAAATTTATTCTTAAAGAATCATTTCCAGCTACATAGTTTAACATTGTATCAAAGTCTTGAAAATGTAAAGTCATTAGCTCGCAACTTATCCCTTTAACTTCTTTATATACTCCTATTTGCTCAAAAAATTCTTTCATTAGAATAACATTTCTAGAATGAGTGGCTCGCTTATGCATATTGATAAAATCTGGATGATAAAAAGCATCTTGTTCGTAAGTTTGAATATGCCCATTGGGATCTCTCATAGGAACTAGAACAAAATCCATCCCGCCATGCTTTCCGCTTATTTTTATATAACCATATTTCTGGTTCTGATTTACATCAGTAATGTCTAATCCTGTTTCTCTTATCCTACTTAAGAATTCTTCGTTACTCATTGGGTTCTGAAAAGCTACTGCAAAATCTAAATCATCTTCTCTACGTCTCATAGTTCTGGTTGCAGAGGAACCAACAAGTTTCATTAATGGCCTATTCTCCGGAAAGCAGGCTAAAACCGTCTCTTCCAAACTATCTAGACATAAATGGAATCTATTCCAGTCACTAAACCTTGCATTCTCATATACTTTTGAGTAGTGCTCTAATCTTGGATCATTATTTAATTCTTGTTGAGTCTGTTTTCCCATATTATATATACTACCTTAACCACCCCTTATAAATTTTACTATTATATAGTTACATAAATAGTAATGGTGTATAAGAATGCCTCTTGGGTTTATGTTCAAAGATAATAAGAGTTATAAATACTTCATTTCTGCCTTGTAATATGGGTTATTTAATTGGTATTGTGGGAAATTCTGGTTCAGGAAAATCTACACTAGCATACGGTCTCCAAGATAGGTTTCCAACATTAATTGAAGTTGTTTACTTTACTGACTATCAAAAATCGATAGAACAAATTCCAATTTATCAGGGGATAAGAAATTGGGATTGCCCTGAAGCAATTGATTTTGATGGGTTATTTTCAGATTTAAATTTGTTAAAAAGCGGGAAAGATGTTGAAATAATGACAAAAAACGAGAGATATAATCCAACATACCCAAAAGATTGGAAGAGGATACCACATGTTATCAGAGCTAAAGACATAATCGTTGTTGAAGGCTACATGGCTCTTGTAGATGAGAGAGTTAGAAGATTATACGACCTATCAATTTTTCTAGATTTGTGTCCTGAAGAAAGAATGAAGCGAAGAAGAACCAAAAATCAGAGTCAAGAATATATAGAGAGAATACTCCTTCCTATGCAAGAAAGACATATAGAACCGACTAAAAAGCTGGTCGATATCGTGATAGATACAAAGGAGTATAGTGCTGGAGATGTGCAGGAACAGGTTTTGGTGTTTCTCAGAGCGAAGGAATTTCTCTAATTTAAAAGAGTCTTTTCTTAATAATTTTATTACAAAAGTCCCGACAACGCAACAATGTAAGTTATTGAAAACGTTTAAAAACTATCTTAGATTTAATCATTATAAGGATTCGTTATGAAAAGAACAATTAAAAATAATATAAATACTGTAAATTATTGGGATAATTTATTAAAAAATGAAAAGTGGGGAGAAGAGAGGGGAAGTATATATAAAAAATTGTTTAAGTATTTTCCAAGAAAAAGAAAAATTACTGCTCTTGACATTGGTTGTGCTATTGGTCATGGATTAAACGAATTAGTTATTAAACTAAATAATATAAAATTTGAAGGTTGTGATTTTTCTGTAGAAGGGATAAGGAAGGCTAAAAAAATCTACGGCGATAAAGTTAATTTTTTTGTTCATAATGTCTATAAAAATAATTTAAATAAAAACTATGATTATATTTTATTTATTGAGACTTTAGAACATTTAAACAAACCTAAAAAAATAATTAGGAAATATTTAGAATTCTGTAATGAAAAAATATTAGTTACAGTTCCTTATAAAGAGAAGAAATGGAAAGAACATTTATACTTTTTTGATGAAAATTCATTTAAAGATATTAGAGAATTTAAAAAACATTTTATTTTTGGAAAATTTAATACAAACCAGAAGATAATATTGTATATATTTGAGAAATTATAAATTAAAATGAAAAATAAAATACTTTCTTTTGTAGTTTATAAGAATGAATTTTTGGCCCTTAGAAATAAACCCAGTAAACAACATGGTGGTGATTTTTGGTTTGTGGTAACTGGTGAAATTGAAAATGAAACTTCTGAAAAAGCTGTAGAGAGAAGTGAAAGAAGAAACTAATTTGAACGTTAATGAAGTCTTTTCATTAAATTGGAGTTCTACCTATATATGGAATAATGAAAAATGTAAAGAATTGAATTTTGTTTCTTTTGTAGGTTCTAAAAAAGTTGAATTAAATGAAGAACATACTGAATATAAATGGCTGAAATTAGATGAATTTATTAAACTAATAAGATGGGATAATGATAAGAAATTGTTGAAGAAAATCTTAAAAAAAGCTTTGGAAAAAGAAAAATATTTTGTTTAATATATCTTAGAATACATCCAAGAATCCATATACTTGTCTCTTTTCTTGTACGCTTTTCTTTTTATGCCTTCACATTTGAAACCTGTTTTTTCTAAGACTCTTGCGGATGCTTTGTTATGAGTAAAAGGATAGGCTTCTATTCTTTTAAAACTAAATTTTCTATTCAACTCTTCACAAAACTTCTTTATAGATTCTGTTCCGGAACCGTTCCCCCAAAATTCTTCTCCTAACCAATATCCTATTTCTACACTATTATTGTTGTAGTCTATATGGTTAGCACCTATACTTCCTATTAATTTATTATTAAGGGTAATTGCCAAATGATAACTTTCTGGTTTTTTTGATTTGTACTCTTTTTCTACTTTTCTTAACCAGTCCTTTTCCATTTTTAATGTTATTTCTTTTGCTTTGAAAGATATTAATAAATTTTTTAGAACTTTATCATTAATGAATAAGTTGTATAGAATTTCTAAATCTGATAAATTAAACTTTCTTAACTTTATCATGATATATTTTAATATAGGTTTTTATTTAAAGTTATCTAAGCATTCAATAGAAGCATCCAGAATCAAGTTCATTTTTTCTTTTACATGTTTTTCATTAAATTGAGGGTCCCATTTGTCTTCCATAAGAAGGTCAGATACAATAAAAGCTGAGGCGATTTTTACATTTCTAACCTTTGCAACTGCAAATAGTGCGGAAGCTTCCATCTCAACAGTTTTTATTCCCTCTTTTTTGTAATGTTTTATTTCAGCTATTGTTTCTCTATATGGAGCATCTATCGTCCAGGTAATGCACTCTTCTGTTTCTAATCCTCTTTGTTTTATTTTTTCTTGCAGTCTTTTTGTTAAATCTTTATCAGGATATGTGTATTTTCCTTCTCGAATATAATGATAGCTAGTTCCTTCATCTCTTAATGCTTTTTTACAGAGGAATACGCCAAAGTCTTTTAGTCCTCCTGCAGTTCCAATACTTAAAAACTCTTTTCCTCCCAACGCTATTAGTTCTTCCAATATTGTTGTAGCATTCGGTGCTCCGATACCTTTGTTATAGATTAGTCCGATATCTTTGTATAAATATATTGTTATTAAACTATATAGTTTTATTTTTTTAGGTTTATATTTTCTTAAGAAATATCTTAAAAGAGAACTTGAATAAATTAAGATATATTTTTTAGGTTTTTTATGACCTTTTAGAAATTTTCTGAATTTTACATAGAAATCTGGAGAGAATAAAGCTCTTTCTAAATGTTTATTTTTGAAATTGGGATAGACCATTGATGGATATACGAAATGTTTTTATTTAAACCTTTTTAAAAAATGCTAATTCTGGAATTTATAGTAAACTATATAAGTTTCTTTGGAAATAAACGCTTGAATGATTGTGAAGAATAATAAATGGGAGATTTCTTTTAAGCTATTATCCTCTCCGAAAAAGGCTGTTTCTTTATTTAGGGAAGTTCCTTACAATCAAAGAGGGGCTGTTTTACTTGGATTATCAAAAGGCATGCAGGAGAAGATCCTTTCCAAGCTGAAGACAGAAGAAGTTCTGAATATGCTTCATTATCTTGATCCTGAAGAGATAACAGACTTGCTGCAGAACGTTGATGACTCAAAAAGGAAAGTTATTGTCGATAATTTAAGACCTGATATGAAGAAAAAAGTTGAGTTTTTAATTAAATTTAATCCAAAAACAGCAGCAGGAATAATGAGTTTAGATTACGCTTCTGTTAATTATGATGCTAAATTTAAGGATGTGCTTGATGTAATTCATAATTATGAAAAAAGAACAGGAAAATTTCCAACTATTTTGGTTGTAAAGAATAATCACTTAATGGGAGAATTACCCGGTTATGTTTTTGCATTAAAGAAGAAAGATGACAGAATAAGAAAATATGTTGAAGAACTTCCTTCTGTAAGACATGATAAAAATGAAAAAACTGTTATAAGAAGATTCAAGAGGCATCCCGCAAATAAGCTGGTTGTAGTTGATAATGATAAAAGTATTATGGGAGTAATCTATTCTGATGATGTTCTTAAATTAATGAACAGGCAATCTGCGAAAGAACTGTATAAATCCGCCGGTGTCAGCGAGGAGGAGAATGTTCATGATACTGCATATAATAAAGTTAAGTATAGATACAAATGGCTTATACTGAACTTGGCTACTGCATTTTTAGCTGCTTCTGTTGTTGGATTGTTTAAAGATACTATTTCCTCTTTTGTTTTATTAGCTGCTTATATGCCTGTAGTGGCAGGAATGGGAGGAAATGCCGCGACACAGACTTTAGCGGTTGTTGTAAGAGGATTGGCTTTGAAGAATATAGAATTAGAAACAGCCAGAAAAGTTGTATTTAACGAGGTTATTGCTGGGGCGGTTAATGGGTTAATTAATGGGGTTATCGTTGCTTTTATTGCTTACATATTCAATCAAAATTTATTATTAGGAGTGATAACTGGATTGGCTATAATGGTAAATCTGATGATTGCCGGATTTTTCGGAGCTACAGTTCCTTTAGTGATGAAGAAATTGAGAAAAGACCCTGCTACGTCTGCTACAATTTTTATTACAACTGCTACTGATGTATTTGGATTTTTAGCTTTCTTAGGATTGGCTACTTTACTTCTTTAAATTACAAATATTCTTTAATAGCTTCTCTGTTAGCTAAGACATCTTGGATATAATTTCTTGTTTCTCTGTTAAGGAATCTCCCAAAGTTTTCATATGTTGCAGTTTTAGGGTTTAATCCTTTCTTTTTTAGGATGGTATCAACACTTCTTTGTCCATAATTATAAGCTGCTAAAGCTAAAATTTCATTTCCATGAAAATAATCTAATAATTGGGAATAGTACTCTGTTCCTTTTGCAATAGCAATCTCAGGATCAAATGCTTCTCCCTTTTTCATACCTAAATGCCTTTGAGTTATTGGGGTTATCTGCAACAATCCTTCTGCTCCCTTAGGGGACCTAGCTCTTGGATATCCTTTTGATTCTTGGTAGATCATAGAATATAATGTGGCTGGGCTGATATATCCTGAAGAAGCTGCTCTTATAAAGGAGTCATAATCAACTATTCTTGCTAAAGATTCTGTTTCCATTCCCTCCACTAGTTTTAATCTTTGCTCTAACGGTGCTTTTATTGTAAATTTTTTTAAATTTAGGACCATAAAACTTAGGTCTGAACTGGCTGTTTTTGAAGGCGAAGCTAAAGCTAAGACTCCTGCTAAAATGGCATATTTCAGTCTGTTTCTTAATATCATCTTTAAAAGAGTGTTACAATGTTCAACTAATCATTTATAAGCTTTTCGCTTTGAAAATATATATTTTATTTATTGGGGTTATTTTATTATCTTCTACTAAGATTCCAGAGTCTTCAGGCAAAGCAATTATTGGGGTTTTAGATTTTTTCATATGATTTAGAACTTGAGGTTTTTCTTTAGGAAGATAATGGCACTGCAGATCATAATTATTTACTAAGTTCAGGCATCTCGAATCTTTTAATTTTACTAGGTTCTTGTCTTTGCAAGTTCCAAATGAGGCTGTTGAAATATCTCTTCCGAAGATGATTGCTCCTGCTGAGCCACCATAAATAATTCCTTTGAAATTTTTTAACTTAGATTCCCATTTATTTTCTTTTATTTCTTTTAATAATTTGAAGGTGTTTCCTCCGCCTATAAAAATTCCTTTAAATTTAGATAAATTAATTTTTTCTTTGAAAGATGTTAACATAGTGAAATCTTTTCTTATCGTGGATGAAAACCATTCATAGCTATCTTCTAATGACCTAGTATCCTTTGCCAATGGGATATATAATATTTTTTTGTTTTTGACTTTTTTTAGAAACAAATTGATTATTTTCTTTTCTTTGTCTTTTCCAGTTCCACCTGATAAAATTAAGGTCGGCATACTTTAGAAACATCCTCAACAGAGATTAATCTTTCTTCTCCGGTTGTCATGTTTTTTAGTTTTACTTTCCTTTGCTTTAATTCATCTTCACCGATGATTATTACATAAGGAATTTGTTTTCTGTCTGCATATTCTAGATTTTTTGAGATTGGCCTTTTTAATAAATCAATACTTACATTTAGATTATCTTTTCTTAGTTGTTCTGCTATCTTAATTGATTTTTGCAATGTGTTTATTGGAATTATGAAAACCTCTGTTTCTGAAGCTTCTTTTGGCAGTAAATCTTTAGATTCTAAAAATAAAGTTAGAACAATATCACCTAAACCATAACCCACACCAGGCATATCTGCTAAGTTGTCGTACCTTCCTCCTCCAGCTAAAGCTCTGAATTTTTTATTTTTATCAAAAGCCTCAAATATTGTTGATGTGTAATAGTCAAAGCCACGCATAATACCTAGGTCTAATTCTATGAATTTGTCTAAATTATAATCTTTTAAAATTGAGAATAATTCTTTTAATTCGTCCAAACCTTTGCTTTCTATTTTGATTTCATTTAAATTTTTTATTTTAAAGATATTAAATAATGCGGTTACCTGTTCCTTTGCCAGACCAAAATCCTCTAATTGTTCTCTTATTTCTGCATCTCCAATTTTCCCTTTTTTGTCCAACATTCTTGAAACTTCTTTTGTTTTTTCTATTTTGTATTCTTTATATAAATCATTTAATAATTTTCTATTACTTATTCTAATATAAAAATCATTTTCAGATAAATTAAATGATGTAAATATTTTAATTAAAGTTGCTATCACTTCTGCGTCTGCCTGCATCGATTCTACACCTAAGTAATCCAGATTAAATTGAAAGAATTCCCTCCCTCTTCCTTTTTGCAATTGTTCGTATCGATAACATTGAGAAATTGAAAACCATTTAATCGGCTTTTTTAAATTAGGATTGTTTTTAATCATTCTTGCTATAGAAGGTGTAGTTTCAGGTCTTAATGCAACATCTCTTTTTGATTTATCTTTAAACCTGTAAATTTGAGCGGGGATTTCATCTCCGGATTTATTATATAACTTAGTTTCTTCTAGAATAGGCATGTCTATTTCTTCATAACCATAATTTAATGCTACCTCTTTCCAAGTATTAAAAATATAATTACTAATTCTTTTTTCTTTTGGATAAAAATCCCTGAATCCTTTCATATTATCTGAGGGTGAACGGGGAGATTTGAACTCCCGATATCAAGCTTTCGGCTTTAAAAACCACAGGCTTGCATGTTAACCAGGCTACATCACGTCCACCATACCTCCTTTGAAATTTTTAAAAGTATTTAAAATTTTAGAATTCTGATTAGATGAGATGAATACAACCAGCACTTAGTGCCTTAGCCTCATTTAATGTTTTCATATTAAATGTTAATATTAATTGCTTTTTAAATCTTTTGTTAAATATTTTTTATGAATCCTTAAGTATCTCCTCATGAAATAATTAAAGAATCCTTCTTCACCTTTTTGCAATGCTTTGTAATAAGATTTTCTTTTTTTGTATTCTATGATTAAAATAGGATATTTGTTATGCCATAAGATATAGTTCATTAACAATCTTCCAATCCTTCCGTTTCCATCCCCAAATGGATGTATTCTTTCGAATTTATAATGGATTCTGGCTGCTAATTCTATATGATTCATTTTTTGATTTTTGTTATAGAAAGAAATGAAATCCCCCATCAATTTTTCTATATTTTGCCAGTCTGGTGCTCTGTAATTTCCTACTCTAACTAGATAATCCCTGAATCTTCCAGCAATATCCGGTTTTGTTTCTTTAAATAATTTTAAATGCCAATCTAAAATTAATTTATTAGTTACTTTCTCTTTTTTTTCTAAAATTTCCAAGAATAACTTTGCGTGAGCTTCTGTTTCTTTGATATCCCTTAATGGTTTTTGAGGGGCTATTTTGTTTTCTATTATTTCTCTTGTTTCTTCTAAAGTTATAGTAGATCCTTCTATAGCGTTTGTGTTATATGTAAAATCTATAGTCAATTGTTCTTTTATTTTTTCTTTTATTGAATCTGGATATTTTCCCCATTCTTTTTGAAAGTTTGTTTTTATTTCACTTAGCTGTAAATATAGAGATTCTTTTCTGCAAATTTCTAGGAACTGCTTCTCTATTTCTTCTATGTTTTTTGGGATAGTTTTACCTATGTATTTCTCTTTTGTAATTACTTTTTCTTCTTCCCTATATGAATGCTTTAGGTAGTAGTAGCTATTTCTTTTGATCAGTTTCATAAGAATTATTACACTTACAAACTATATAAATTTTGTCTTTTAGCTTCAATTGTAAGTGTATGATATAGACTAGAGTTTTTTTCTTCTCAATAAATTAGCATTAGTTACAACAGTTATAGAAGATAAGGCCATTGCTATTTCCGCTACAACAGGATGCAATACTCCTCCGACTGCTAATGGTATCGCGATGACATTATATGCGAAAGCCCAGAATAGATTTTGCTTTATTTTTCTGAAAGTTGCTTTTGATAAATTAATAGCCTGGACAACTCCGATTAACGAGCCTCTTGCCAAAACTATGTCTCCAGCTTCAATTGCTATATCCGTACCTGTGCCTATTGCTATTCCAACATTGCTCTGCTTTAATGCAGGCGCATCGTTTATTCCATCCCCTATAAATGCAACCATACAATTCTTTTGCAATTTTTCAACCATTTTTGCTTTATCTTCAGGGAGAACATTTGCTATTACCTCTTTTATTCCGACTTGTTTTGCAATTGCTTTAGCTGTACGTTCATTATCTCCGGTTATCATAACTGTTCTATATTTATTTTTGTTTAATCTTCTAATTGCTTCTTTAGAATCTTCTTTTATGGAATCCGCAACAGCCATTACCCCTAAAATTTTATTATTTTTAGCAACGACCATTGTTGTCTTTCCCTCTTCTTCGAACTTTTCTATAGAATCAATAATCTTACTTAGATTTATTTTTCTTTCATTCATTAAAGTCTGATTTCCAATAATGATTGCATCTTTTCCTATTTTACCTTCAACACCCCTTCCTCTTAAAACTTTAAATCCTGTAACTTTTTTGTAATTTTTTATATTTGCTTTATTAACAATTGATTTTGCTATCGGATGCTCTGATAATTTTTCTAAACTTGCAGATAATGTCAGTAATTCTTTTTCGGGTATTAATGATTTGATATCTGTAACTTCTGGTTTTCCTTTTGTTATTGTTCCTGTTTTATCAAAGATGATGATTTTTACTTCTTTCATTGTTTGAATAGCTTCGCCTTTTCGGATTAAGATGCCTCTTTTTGCTCCCATACCTGAGCCGACCATTAATGCTGTGGGGGTAGCTAATCCTAAAGCACATGGGCATGCAATTACCAAAACAGCAACTCCAACTCCAATAGCTTTGCTTAAATCCCCTGAGAAGAAAAACCAACCTATAAAAGTTGTAATCGCCAATATTAGAATTATAGGGACGAAGACAGAGGTTATTTTATCCGCTAATCTCTGGATAGGAACTTTTGAACTCTGAGCATTTTCCACTAATTCTATTATATGGGCTAAGAAAGTATCTTTTCCAACTTTTGTTGCCTTTATATATAGGATTCCATCCTGGTTTATTGTTGCACCAATGACATTACTGCCTTTTAATTTTTCAACTGGCAGACTTTCACCAGTAACCATAGATTCATCAACAGAACTTTCTCCTTTTACTACAATTCCATCTGTTGGGATTTTTTCTCCTGGCTTAATAATTAAAATATCTCCAATTTTAACTTCTTCAATTGGAATCTCTATTTCTTTATTAGCTCTTAGAATCCTTGCTTTTTTTGCTCCTAACTCTAATAATTTTTTTATTTCCTGCGAAGCTCTTCCTCTTGCCTTTGCTTCAACATATTTTCCTGTTGTAAAGAATGCCATTATCATTGCAGCGACGCCGGAATAATCCTGGACGAATCCTGTGAAATAAAATATTCCTGTTAAGTAAGCAACAACTGTACCTAAGGAAATTAAAGAATCCATATTAAAGTAAAAAGTGAATAAACCACGCATTCCTCCCTTTATCGTATCCCATCCAAAGATAAAAATAACCGGGAAGCCTATGACAAGAATTGTTATTATAGAATAGGGCATTTCGATAAGCGGAAAATTGAAAATTCTTTCTGATAACATGATTATTGCTATTGGAATTGTTAATATCCAAGACCCAAAAAGCTTCTTTTTCCAGCTAGTTATCTCTGCGTCTTCAATTTTTTCTTTATGATGTTTATGATTCATTCTATTTTTGATACTTTGTAACCTACTTTTGAAACTGCTTTTTTAATTTCGTCTTCTGAAACTGAATCTTCTGCTTCAACTGTCCCTTTTTTCAACATTAAGCTAACTGAAACTTCTTTAACTCCCCTTATTTTTTTGACACTCCTCTCTATATTAGAAGCACATGATGCACAATGCATTCCTTCTATTGTTAATTTTAACTTTTTCATATTTTTTTCTCCTTTAAACTTTAATAGCATATTTAGCTATTTCAAGATTGCAACTCTTGTACTTTGTGCACCAATTTTCGCACTTTTTTGCCCAATCTTTATCCCTATACATCCATCCACATTTCATGCATTTAAATGCACTTTTCCCTTCAAAATTTATTTCCTGTACCATTCTATCTCTTCTTTATCTCTCAATGTTGCTTGCTTATTTAAATGAGTTATATATTTTTGCGAATAGCCATCCAGTAATTAAGGCTAGTATAATAACTTCTACCGTGCCTAGAATAGTGCCACTAACTGTCATAGTCTTTTGTATTTTTGATAAGTCTATTCCATGAAATACCGCTCCAAATAGATTTACTGTAAACTGCGGGGCAACTGCTATCAGCAAAGCACATGCAGCAGATACTATCCCTGAAGTTGCTGCCAGACTTAATGATACTTTTTTTGGGTTTAATTTTTCCATTTTTTGCCTCCTTATTTTGCATTATTAATAATTTCTTTGACGTCTCTTTCTGCTTCTTCTGCTTCCTTTTGAGAAACTTCGGGGAAGAACTGCGAAATCATACTCGGCTTCATTCCAACAATCTTTATCTTTCCATTTTCCTCAAAAACATTAATCTTGCATGGCATACAAAGAGATATTAACCTATTTTTGTTTAAAAACTGATTTGCATATTTTCCTGAGCAAATTTCAATAATCTTTAATGGCTTTTGCTCAAAACCCTTTGTAGCCAGTCTTTCTTTTACATCATAAATCTGAAACAATGTCCAACCTTTCTGTTCAACGGCTTTCAATACAGAAACAACCGCGTTATCAAAAGTTTTTTTAGTTTCAACAATATAAGCGAAATCTTCTACTCTCATCTTTTATTACCTCCCTTTTTGAATAGACCATATATGAATATTTGACTATCTCCCCAAGGAGTTAAATGTTCCTCTTCAAAGCTCTTTATATGCTCAAAACCACTGAATAGTTTTTTCATAGAATCTTCAGAGTATTGTTTTATATACAACCCACTACATTTTTTTGGTCCATTTTCTGAAAATGTTGAAACAATTAAGTAACCATTCGGTTTTAATAATTGTCTTACTCTTTCTACATATCTATTAATTTCCTCTTCTTCTGTTAAGAAATGAAGAACGGCACGGTCATGCCAAAGATCATATCTATTGTTTGTTTTAAATTCCATTAAATCAGATACTATCCATTTAACATCGTTTGCTCTATTCCCTAATCTTTTCTTTACTCGATTTAACGCATTTGAAGAAACATCTAATACAGTTATGTTTCTAAAACCGACAGCAAGAAGATTATCTACAAGCTTTGAATCTCCTGCACCAATATCAATAATTTTAGCACCTTTATCTAGATTTATTCCTGATATCAAGTTAAGTGATGTTTTAGGCTTTTTCTGATGCCAGCTTACTTCATTTGATTTTTTGGTTTGATAAATATTCTCCCAATGTTCTTTTGCATCATATGTCATTTTTTTACCTTATTTCTTTTTTCATTTCATCATACTGCTTTTTGGATATCTTTCCAGAAGCGTATCTTTTTTTAAGTATGATTAATGCGTCTTCTTCTTTTCTGCCTGACTGACCCGCATTGATAAGAGTAACAACCAACCAGATTAAAACTCCCCAGAAAAGCAACATAAAAGGAAGTCCAAATCCCATTCCAAATCCCATTATACCATAGCTCCCCATCCCCAAATTACCTAATAGGAAAAATAATACCACAGCTGCAAGAGCCCAGACCCAAATATTTTTATTTTCTTCCATAAATATCACACCCCCATATCCTTTTTCATGTTTTCAAATTCTTTTTTTGTTATTTCCCCTTTAGCAAATCTCTTTCTCAAGATATTAAGAGGTGTTTCAGAGGAAATATTTTTTATTCCAAATCTATAAATAATCCATACTATTAAAAAAATGACTACTGCAAGAAGCAATATCCAGAAAATGTTCCAATATCCATAATTGCTATAATTATAACTTGCTGGATAATAATTGCCCATCATTCCTCTTCCCATCATATTCATCATGCCCCCAGAACCCATCATTCCATAGCCGATATAAACATTCTCATTACAGTAAAGCCGTTTTGCTATGTTGATATGCACTTGTTTTAAGGATTTGGAACCTTCTCCCCCCATCATGTTATCCATAAGCATATGGCTTTCTCCTGGATGCATCTGCTCCATAAAATAATCTCCAATGATTTCTAATTGGTCTTCAGTTAAAACATCGCAGGATGTCTTTTGCTTTATTATCTCTTCTGCAGCTGCAAATGTTTCTTCTTCATTAGCTAAAACAAAACTAATGTTTAAACTTAACACGAATAATGCAATAAACAATGCGTTAAATATCTTTTTCATATTTTTTTCTCCTTTATTCAACTATTAAAGTTCCAGTACCCATCCCCATACTGCATGCAAATCCGAATGTTCCTTTCTTAGTGGGAGTAAATACGATTGTGTCTTCTGGGGTCCTTAGATATTTTCTAACTCCGAATTCTCTTATAGTAAAATCCCTCAAGCATCCATAAACACTTTTATCAAGACTAATACTTACAGGTTGATTTGCTTTAACTTTTATTGTATTTGGATAATAATTAAAATTTTTCATACCAATGACAATATTTTGTGCATCACCATTAACATTATTTGCTACAGCATTTCCGGTAATGCTATTTCCGCCAGTATTCGAAATGAAATATATACCTAAAACAATTAAAATAACTATTCCAACTAAATACAAACTTGATTTTTTAATTTCTATTTGATCTTTCATTGAAACAACATACTCCTTGGTCCAAAGACCATAATCCAAATTGTTACCATTGTGAGAATCAAGCTCCAAAATATTGTAAAAAGCTCGCTATCTTTATGTTTTCGTTCTGCTTCTCTTGTTTCATTATAAATCATAAAGTTTAATCCAGTAACAATGAATGCGGAGACGATATATAAAACAATCGCGGCAGCCTTTAAATTATCATTGAACATCATTATGGCAGTCATTGCTCCCATTAATCCCCCCATTAAACCTGCCATCATTCCTTCCATCATTCCCATAACTCCGCAGCATTTTCCGTTCCATATTCCAAAAAACATTCCTACGGAGATGCCAAAAACACTCCCGTAAAACATTCCATTAGTTGCTCCTACATAAAATCCAGATAAAAATCCGGCAATCATCCCGATGGTCATTCCAATCATCATCCCGCTCATGCATGGAAACTCTTTGTAAGCCCGCACATACCTTATTGAAGGCAAGATTAATGCATAGCTTAAAACTGCAAAAAATAAGTAAAATCCATATTTTGGAATGAAGTTTTCAATATATTTCAATCTAAAAAAATAAAACATTCCAAATATTGCAAATGAAACAGCAAGAGAGATAAATATTGTTTTTATTAACTCTCCTTGAGGTCCATCTTTTGTTAAAGATTTTGTGAATTCCTTAAATGACATCATTCATTTTAGATAACTTCAATATATAAATACTTTTATGAAACTAGTTTCAATTAGTATAATCTAATCTATGTCAAGCAATCTCCATAGATATTAGGATGATGATTCATATGCTTTCTCCAGGATTCTTCAGTGTATCCTGAGGCTGGCTTGCACTTATCTTCTATTGATTTTCCAGAATCTTTCCAAGCCTGGATTGTTCCAGGGAAAAAAGTCGCAATTAAAAGTCCAATAACTAGCAAACCCGCGATTATATACAAGATTATATTTTTGTCCATTTATTTACCTCCTTTCATTTTTCTTCTATGTTTTAGCATGACTGTTATTCCAAAGATATTTGAAATTATTCCGACAATCAAAAACCATGCCTGATACTTAACTAAAAATAAGGATAATCCGGCTATTCCAGCAAAAGGAATGGCTTGCAGTAAAAAATGACTGCAACAAGCAATCATTGATCCTCCTGAAATTGATCCTGTTCCTACAACTGTGCCTGTAAGCTGTGCTGTATGTTTAATGGAGAAATATAGTCCGATTTGCGTTCCAAACCCTATAATCAATGGAAGAATCAAATACCATAAACTCCTTAGATTTAAAAAAGCAAATTTAACGCCTTGAAAAATACTCACGATTGTTAAATAGAATAACAATAACCCTATTCCCGCTAAAATTCCATATAAACCCGAATTATCTTTTTTATTCACCATTTTTTGCAGCACTCAATTATTTTTCTTATAAGTTTTCCTAATTTTTCTTTATCCTTAAATGAATAAATAATAAAAAACAAAGTCCAAATCATAGTTAAAAAATATAAAACATTTTGAGAGTAATTAAATCCTTCGATCAAACCATAACCCATTAAAATTAAAGTCAAAAGAACTGGCAGTAAAAATACTTTAAATTCTTCTTTTGTTTTATTTTCGATTAAATAAAAAATTCCCAAAGTACTTTCCCCTATTAAAATAGCAATGATTGTTTTGTCTAAAAATTTTCCTTTCCAATATAATATCAGGAAAAAAACCCATGATATAAAAACACTGGCACAGATTACACAAATTTTATTTTTCTTAAAAACTGATTTAATCAAAAGAAGAATAAAAAACAATATAGTTATTAACAATAAGACATTAAAAAGATTCATATTAAACAATTAATTGAATAATCCCCCCACTAATTATTAATATTAAAAATGTTAAAATAATTCCCTGAAACGGAATTATTTTTCCTTTTCTTATTTCAGTTATTTTTTTACTTATATGTGGAGATATAAAAACGATTAACCCTCCAAATAAAGCTGAAACAAGAGAGTAGTCAAATGCGTATGTCTTTCCATAGTCTCCAATGAACGAAAGATACAAAGGTCCAACGGCTTTAAATATCGGTATTAATGGCCAAATAGTAAGTGCAAAAATTCCTATGATTATCAAGGTACTTTGGAAAGGGAGATAATTCCCTTTTTTTCTTAAAACTCTGGAAAACCACATTCCCATAGACATAGAAAAAGCTCCTATAAATAAGGCAACAACTACTTTGCTTACTCCAAGCCAAACAGCTCCGGCTGCCGCTGCTCCGGCTCCTATTGTGCAAAGGGGGCAATGTGCTAAGACTTTAGGAGTTAAGACTAAAGTAAATATACTGGATAAAAATAAAATAATTTTTTTTGACATTTTACAATCTCATCCATTCTATATAACTCCCGTCATTATTAATAGCGTAAATTACGAAATCTCCGCTCTTTGCTCCAGGCATTCCTGGTGATCCTGAAGGCATTCCAGGCATTGCTATACCTTTGATATTTGGTTTTTCAGTTAATAATTTATTAACCGCCTCTAAAGGGATATGTCCTTCAATAAAGTAATCTCCTATGATAGTTGTATGGCAACTTTCCATAGCAGCAGGAACTTCATATTTCTTCTTTACATCTTGAAGACTTTCCAGATCAATGGTTTTTGTTTTAGGATTTCCTCTGCTTCTAAAATAACTTGAATATACATCACAGCAACCACAGCTTCCAGATTTGTATATTGTAATGTCCCTATCATAATTATTAACTGCTTCATAGCTGGTTACATCCTTGCTTGAGAATGCAAAGAATAAAGTTCCGATTAAAACAACAATGACAAATCCTGAAACAAATATTTTTTTCTTTGACATTTTACTCTAACATCCTCCAACCATACCTAACCCTGATCCGCCAGATGAACTGCCTCTAGCTCTTGCAGGAATTGTTCCGTGCATTTCATAGTTCATTATTTCATTGGCAGTCCAACCAGTTGTGTCTATTACATCAGCAGTGATTGTATTTCCGGTTATACTTGATACTTTATATGTTAAAAATAGAGCTGCCAAAAACAATATCCCTATGGCTGCTAACATCCATGTGTTTTTTTCCATTTTACTTTAACATCCTCCGACCATCCCACCATAGGATTGTGCTACTCCTTTTGATGCACTGTTTACTACTTGAGCAGTTTCAATATTTCCGGCTATACCAGCTTTAAAAGTCAAAATCAAAGCAGCAACAAAAAGCACGCTAATGGCACTCCATAAAATTATTCGAGTATTCATTTTTTATTTCCTCCATTTAATTTTTGAGATTTTTGTTTCTTACTTCTAAAAAAAGTTTTTTTGCCTATATCTTTACAGCACCCTTCATTATCTTTTGTTTTACAACAGTCCATTTTTACCTCCATTTAAAAAAAGGAAAAGATGTATAGATTTTAGATAAAATTTATCTAACACCCTCCCACCATTCCCCCAGCATTATTTGTCTTCCCCTGCTCAATTCCTCTGTATAAATTACTTGCTAAATTGATATAATTTGTTGGGTCTATTCCATTATCTTTCAATACTTGTGCTTTCTGTTCGTGAATACCAGGGAAGAATAACACTTTCCATTTTCCTAGTTCACTGAGAATTTCACTATCACTCATATTAGGATGTTTTGTCAAGAGATATTTTGCCAAGCCTCTCATTGAGTAACTATGGGCACATCCACAGGCTCTTTCACCATTTGGAAAGATTATTGCATTAGCACCGCAGCAATACTCGCAGCTTATGCTTAAACCTATTTTTATATACCTCTCCATTTGATCAGAGGCAAGCTGCATTCCTTCGTATTTGGTTAATTTAGCAATAGTTGCATCTGCGAGTGCAGGATTGTTTGGAGAAATATCATCATAAGAAACTCCAATCTCCTTTCCATAAACTGCTGGTATTCCTTTAGGAATGATTTCGGAAGCAGAAACAGTAATAGTTTCTCCAGTTACAGAAGGCGAATAAATTTTACCTGCATTAAAAGTTATTACCAGTGCTAAAACAGCAATAATCCCCAGCTGCACATAAAATTCAGTATTAGTTTTTGTTTTATTTTTGTTTTCCATACCATTCTTTAAAACTATAGAAATATAAAAGAACTTTTGTGAAACTAGTTTCACTACACAAACTTTTTTAAATAGATATATTCTTTATTGCTATATGGAAAATAAATATGCAGGCTATATGCTATTAGGAATTTCGATATTTATTATTATCTTAATTTTACTTTTTAATTCAACAATGAGAAGCTTTGTAGATGAAACTTGCTCTTTAGAGCATGGTTTATCATGTCCAATGTATGAAGCAATCTCAAAACAAACTTATCTTGCTTTAGGTGTTACTGGTTTGCTTGTTATTGTATCTTTTGTTTTAGTTTTCTCAAAACCACAAAAAGAAGTGGTTATACAGACTAAGACAATTGAGAAGACAATTGAGAAAAAAGCCCCTAAGAAAGTATTTGATATTAGTGAATTGAAAACTGATGAGAAACAAGTATTTGAATTAATTAAAGAAAATAAGGCGGTTTTCCAGGCGGACTTAATTGAGAAGACTGGATTTGGAAAAGCTAAGATGACAAGAATAATTGACAGATTAGAAGGAAAGGGTTTTGTTGAGAGAAAGAGAAGAGGAATGACTAATGTTGTTGTTCTTAAAGAATGATTTGAAAAGGTTTTTAAACAAAAATTATTAATTCTTATTAATGCTCCCCTAGTGTAGCCCGGTCAATCACACAGCCCTCTCAGAAAGCTTTTTAAAAAGCTTTAGCAAAATTTGGAGCAAGGCTGTAACCCGAGTTCAAATCTCGGGGGGAGCGGATAAATAAATGGAAAGGCAGATGACTGAAGTTAATGGTTTAAGTGGAGAATCTAGAGAATATGCAGATCAAATTTATCATAGGCTTTATACACATGATTTAATGGCGGGAGATTTAGGGAGAAGTGATGTTTCTTATCCGGTATTATCTTCAGATGGTGCGTGCTGGAGAAGAACTTATATCAGTGAATCTAGTTTTTTAGCAGTGACTGATAGATTATTAAAAGCGAATGGATTAATATCTTCTTACAGATGGAGTAATAATATTCAATCAATTGAGATTGTTTCTGTTGAACCTGTATTTACTAGTTTAAAAGAGAGATATCTTGAAGATGCGGACAGGTTAAGAGTTTTAACGCTTTTGGATGATATTGAACTTGATGATTTGCTTAATACTTATCCTAATGCGGGTCAAAATGTTACTTTGGCTTACACTTCGGAGAAAAAATAGATTTATATTCTTTTAAAGTTAAAGTTTTTTTATGCTGGTGTTGAGCAGCCTGGTCGCTCGGAAGTCTCGAATAAGCTTTAAAAAGTTTGAGCAAAAAAGAGAGAACTTCTGTCGTTTACGATATGCAGGTTCAAATCCTGCCACCAGCGTTAAAATGTTAATTGAAGAAATTGAAAAAATTAAGAAGAAGGTAGTTATTGTAGAGGGTAAGAAAGATAAAATTTGTTTAGAGAATTTTGGAGTTGAAAAAATAATAACACTTTCAGGCATTGGACTTTTTGAGATTGTTGATAAACTACCTAAATGCAAGGAAGTTGTTTTGTTGACGGATTTAGACAAGAAGGGGAAAGAATTATATTCCAGATTAAGGAATATATTAATAAAAAATGGATATAAGATAGATAATAATTTTAGAAATTATTTATTTAGAGAAACTAAGATAAGACAAATTGAAGGATTGAAAAAATTAGTTAATTCTTAGACCAAGATGGCGAATCGTAATAATATTCTGAACTGCTAGCTGTGGGGTTATTATCACTTCCATCTTCATTTATAATATTCAAGTTACCCGAATTAGAAAATACTATTTTTCTTCCATCTGGAGACCAAGAGAAAGAACCGTAACTACTAACAAATAATCTTCTTATACCATTTTCACTAATTGGATCTATAACATATAAATAGTACTCTCTTAGGGATTTTTCTTTAGTGCTAAATGCGATTTTATTCCCATTAGGAGACCACTCTAATTCACTAGAAGGCGACCAATCGTATACTCTATCAGTTAACATCCTTTCGTTATCCCCATTAGGATCCATCACTCCTATACTACAATCTCCCCCTAGATTATGCACAAAAGCTATTTTATCCCCATTAGGAGACCATCTTGGTTCAAGATAAAAACCACCTCTATCTTCTGTTAAGTTTGTTATGTCTCCGCTGTTAGCATCTATACTAAACAATCCCGGCTTACCCATATAAAAACCACCTGCTATTATTGTATTATAAGAAGACCAATCAAAATCATTTGTACTAGATAATCCTTCTATCAACGTTGTTTGATTTCCATATAAATCTACTATGCATATTTTATCATCCCTAGATGAGCCTGAATTCTCTCCATTTGAAGTGTATGCTACCCTATTTCCATCTGGAGACCATGAAAACCTTTCTATTGTTGCGGACAATCTCGCTAATTCTCTTGTTTTCATATCCATCAAATAAAGATCATTATCCCCTCCAGAAGTAATAAATGCTATCCTGTCTCCACTAGGAGACCATCTTGGATAAATAAAATTATTATATTCTGTTAATCTTTCAATATTACTTCCATCAGGACTCATAATAAAAAGGGATGCATAGGTGCCTGAATTCCATTCTCTTAATGTACCTGAAAAGACTATTTTATCTGATAAATCATAATCTTGAACAGCTTCAGGTTCTTCTACTGGTGTTTCTGGTAAAGTAGCTTCTTCTTCTATTCTAAAATTTAAAGTATCTGCAGAAGTATTTTCAACTTCATCTGTTGCTTGTCCAATAAAAGTATAATTCCCTTCTTGTAAATCAGAAAATACTGCGAAAACTCTACCTGTTTCTCTACCAAATTCATCTCTTTCTTCTTGAGAGTTTCCCTGTTCAATAATTTCATTATTCTTTTGAAGAGTATAATCTAAATGTAAATCAGTTTCTAATGTTGGACCTAATAAGGTTGTTAAATCTATTACATCTGGCAAATCGAACGGCATTGAATAAACTGTATCATCAGAAGCTGTCCAAAATATTGTAGTATTATAATTGTGCTTTACCAAAGAAGAAATTTCTACTTTAGGAGCATTACTAGGTATTAAGATAATATCTTCAATTCTTTCGGGAGTAAATTCAGTTCCATAACTCCTTCTATAAACGTCCCATCTTCTTGCTTGTACATCATCTCTGCTTACATAAGGATCAAAATAAGGGGCTAACTCTTCAAAAGTAAAGGGAAATTCAGATGACCATAATGAACCAATGAAGCCATTTACTTTGTCAACTCTCCTTATCCATGTTAAATTTTTATCTCTTTTTTGTACTCTTTCATCTTCATCTATTGTTTCTGTGTATTCATATCTTCTAAATGGATTAGATTTTAATTGAGGATTTGTTTCGAATCTATACCATGCTCTTGTTGTTTCTTCATCATTTATTACCTGCATTAAGACCCTACCCATATTTTTTGGAGCTGTTCTTAAAGTGTGTAAAGAATTATGCGGTGCTATCAACATAGTTTCGGCTAAATTGTCATTTGGATCTACAGCTGTAAAAAGTTTAAAATTAGGATTATCAAAATACTCGACATCCATAGCTTCTCTTTGATGATTTTGGTTTATTACCTCAACCTCTGCTTTTCCATCTTCACTTGTTTCGTCTAAAAAAGAAGCGACATTTCCATTTGTTGATCCCTGAAAAACTCTAGTATTATCAGGTAAAATTTCTATTGGTTCTGTTATTAATCTTGGTTCGGGGGATAACGGCTCTTGCGAGAAATCAGTTCTATGACCGCGATATAATAAACCCTTATCCACATTAAATTCAAATTCTGCAGGTGTAGGATCTTCTTCTCCTTTATTATCTATAGCAGAAGCCCTGATGGTGTAGTTCCCATCTGGCAAATCCTTAACTATATCTAGGGATTCTTCAAGATATCCCCAATCTTGACTTTTAGGCCCTTCTAAGGAAACTTTATAATCTGTACCGTATCCATCTCCATCTATTGTTTCTAATCTAAAATTTTTTATTATCCCGTTTTCATAGATGGGAATTAGTGTTGTATCAGGAAAAGCGTTTTTATGTCTTACTCTAAAAGTTCTTTCTTCAGGAGTTGGATCTGGCAAACCTTCACTATCTATAGCCATAACTTCTAATGTATATTCCCCTTCTGATAAGGGAGTTAGATCTATGGAGATATGGCCGGTGTATGATGTATGCCATTCAGAAATAAATTCATTGTTTTTTACTCTAAAATCGATTCTTCTTGTAAATTCATCTTCTTTATCAACACCCAATGCAAGGAATTGAAGTTCATCTAAATCAGGAACACTATAAGTAAGCCCTCTTATTACTGTTTCAGGGGCTTCATTTTTATTTTTAGGACCTAGAATTGTATCGCAGCCTGAGGATAAAGTAGCAGCTGCTAATGCTGGAACTAATAATCTTCTGCTTAATCTTCTAACTCTATCAGCTAAATTTGACATTTTTATGAAAAATTATGATTTTTAGTATTTTTAAAGTTTGTTACTTTTGTGTGGTTATTAGGAAAACTTATTAATCTCTTTTTTATTAGTTAAGATTATGAAATTTAGCTATATGCTAGCTCCTCTGGAAGATTTTTCAGATAATGCTTTAAGGACATTATGTTATCGACATGGAGCGGATTTAACTTTTACAGAGATGATTAGGGTTGAGGCGCTTGCAAAAAAAGTTGAATCTGTCTGGGAGAGAATTGAATTTAAAGACGATACTCCAACTGCAATACAAATATCAGTAAATAAAGAATATGTTCTTAAAAAATTTTTATCTATGTTTAAACCTAAAGATTCTTTTAAAGGGTTTAACTTTAATTTTGGCTGCCCAGATCCGCAAATTGTTAAACTCGGACAGGGATGTGCGATGATAAAAAGGGTTGCAAAAGCTGAAAAATTAATTAAAATTATCAAGAAAAATGGATATAATGCGAGCATTAAATTAAGATTAGGGATGAATTTATTTGAAAGGGAGAAAAAAATTTATTTGAATCTAATAAAAAATGTTAATGCTGACTTCTTTGTTGTTCACAGCAGATATGGAACTCAGAAATATAATGAACCTGCAGATTTCAGCGTTTATTCTGAATGTGTTGATACAGGCAAAGTAATAGTTGCTAATGGGGATATTGAAACAAAGGAACAGGTTAAAAATCTTAAAACTATTGGATTAAATGGAGTTATGCTTGCAAGAAGCGCGATTGTTAATCCTGCGATATTTGATTATTTAAAAGATAAAGATATACCTGATATTTCTATAATAAGAAAGGAATATGAAGAATTAGCTTTAAAGTATAATTCTCCATTTAGATACAGAAATAATGTGATTAAACACTTAGGAAAGCCGAGAAAGGCGAGTCAGAATGTTGAAACTGGTTAAAATTTAAGCTTAAAAAGGCTTAAAAAGCTGTTTTTTGGTATAAAATATATAATGTACACTATATTAGACTGTTATACTGATGAGGCAGCAGGACTTGGAGTTCCGCCTTATTTGGGTACTTATCCAAGATACATAGCTGGAAGTTTGAAAGGTAATGTTAATTATATTACAATAGATGATTTAAGGTTGTGGAAGAAATATAATGGAAAAGTTAAAATTCCCAGTTTGAAAGAAAAAACTCAGATAAGCACCTATAATCTAACGAAAAATGATGTTTCTAAGGTTTTAGATAAAACTACTGAGCTGATTGTTGTGTTAGGGGTTCATGTTCCAGGCAAGTATTTATCCGCTATTCCCGGAACTTTAAATGAAGTTTCTAAATTATTAGAAGATGTTAAATGCAAGAAAATCTTAACTGGACCTGCTGTTTTTGGAACTCAGTTATTTGGCGGAAAATTATTTGAAAAATTAGATAAAAATATATTTGATGAAGTAAATGTTTCTTTATTTAGGTTTAGCTATAAAGATGTTTCTAAATATGCTATTTTAGGAGCTAAAAAAATATATCCTCAAATCCCGGATATAAGGATGATTGAGATTGAAACTGGCAGAGGGTGCGATATTGGCCATTGCTCATTTTGCACTGAGCCTTTGAAAAATAAAGTTGAATTTAGAGATAGAAAAGAAATAATTAAAGAGATGGAAATATTTTATTCTTTAGGAGCTAGATATTTCAGATTTGGAAAACAAACTTGTTTCTATACTTATCCTGATGCGATTAAACTATTAGAAGAGGTTAATAAAAAATTTAAATTAAAAGTTTTACATATAGATAATGTTAATCCTGTTAAAGTTATAATGGATAAAGATGATTCTATTACTAAAGCTATTGTTAAATATTGCACTTCTGGTAATATAGCTGCTTTTGGAATTGAAAGCTTTGATCCTAATGTTGTTAAAGCTAATACTTTGAATACTTCTCCTGTGGTTGCTATGAAAGCTATCAGAATTATAAATAAATACGGTTCTAAAAGAGGCAGTGATGGACTTCCTAAATTTTTACCTGGTGTTAATATTATATTTGGACTTATTGATGAGAGTAAAAATACACATAAAGAAAATATGAAATATTTAACTAAAATATTAGATGAAAATTTATTATTAAGAAGGATAAATATCAGACAAGCAGCAATATTTGAGAATACTAAATTGTATAATGAAGCAGGTAATAAATTTTTAAGAAAAAATAAAAAATATTACTGGAAATGGAGAAATGAGATTAGACAGAAAATAGATAATGAGATGCTGAAAAGAGTTATTCCTTCTGGAACTATTTTGAAAGATTGTTATGCTGAAATTTATGATGGAAATACAACATTTTTAAGGCAGTTTGGAACTTATCCTTTGATAATAGGAGTAAAAGGAAGATTAGAACTGAAAAAGTTTTTTGATGTTAAAGTTACAGGACATATGCTGAGAAGTTTAACAGGAGAAATTGAATGAGTGAAGTTGTTGAACATTTAAGAGATATAAGGGGGTTAGATAATGATAATATTATTGGTTATCATGGAACTAGTTTGGAAGCTATAGGATATATGATTAAAAATAAGATTTTATTGGGAAGAACTTATGACCCTAAGCATGGTTATGATTCCAGAAGAGGAGCACTTAGCTTTTATCCTCTTAAATTAAAATTTGAAAAACACCTGCTGGAAAAAACTTTTTTAAATGAACCAGAGATTTTAGAAAGAATTGGTATATATGCTGAAACCATAGCTATGAGACATTCTTTTTTAACTCAATTAGGATTTAGTCTTGACAATGAAGAAATGGATTATGATGCTGTTATTTTAACTCATCTTGCTAATCCTGATTACCAAGATATTTTTAAAAAGTATATTGGAGAAGGCTCTTCCAGAAGAGTCTTGAGTTCCGCTATTTTCACTGCAAGAAAAAGAAAAGGGTTCATTCTTGGCTTGGATAGAGGATTACTTGACAGGTTTGATTTAGAAGAAGGAGATAAAGATGAAGGAGACTTAAGAATTCACTGTCTTTATGGTTTGTCTTATGAGTTAATCTCTGGAATAGTGCCTATGGGAGATGTTGAGGAAGAATACTTGGACGGATTAGAATGAGAATATCTTTAGAAGAACAAATGATTAAAAAGTGTAACAAAAATTGTATCACTTTATAAAATAAGTGTAACAAAAATTGTATCACTTTAGAAAGATTTAAAAAGGCTAAAATCATAAAAAAATTATGGAAAGAGATAATCTTTATTTTGTTCTTTTTGAGCAACAGAAGGATTTTGAGCAGACCAAAGGACTTGTTAATAGAGAGAAAACTGATGAAATAACTAAACTTAGTTTACTTAAAATGCCGATAATTATAACGGGCATTAGAAGATGTGGTAAATCGTCTCTTCTAAAATTAATAAAAAATAAACTTAAACTAAAAGAAAAGGAGCACCTATATATTGATTTTAATGATGAAAGATTGATAAATTTTTCTGTAGATGATTTTCAGAAAATAATTGATTTCTTAGAGGAGAATGACTACAAAAAGGATTGTATTTTGTTTATTGATGAAATTCAAGAAGTTAAAGGATGGGAGAAATGGGTTGAAAGAATTAGAAAAAAGCATATTGTTTTTATTTCAGGCTCTAATTCAAAGCTGTTAAGCAAAGAGATTTCTACAGTCCTAACAGGTAGGTCAATAAATTTTAATTTATACCCATTTAGTTTTAGAGAATTTTTAGAATATAAAAAAATAGATATAAAGAATTGGAAGATTAGTTTGGGGATACAATCTAAAATAAGAAAAAATTTTGATATTTTTATTGAAACTGGAGGATTTCCACAAAGAATATTAAGTAATAATGATATTATTGTTTCAGAACTTTATGAAAACATACTCTATAGGGATATAATTTCGAAATTTAATAAAAACTTATCTAAACCAATAAAAGAAATTTCACTTTATTTAATATCAAATATAAGCTCGGACATTAGTTTGAGAACTTTATCTTCTTTTTCAGGAATAAAAAATATAGCTACTGTTAAAAAAATTTTGGATGCTTTTGAAAACGCATTTTTATATTTTACTTTAAATAAATTTGATTATTCTATTAAGAAACAGATTCAGAACCCAAAAAAGATATATTGTGTAGATAACGGTATTGTTACTTCACTTGGATTTAGATTCAGCCAAAATAGAGGAAATCTTCTTGAAAATTTTGTTGCAATAGAATTGAAAAGAAAAGGAAAAGACTTTTACTATCATAAAGAAAACTCTGAGTGTGATTTCGTGATAAAAAATAATTTAAAAATTGTAGAGGCTATACAAGTTTGTTTTAACTTCAATGAAAAAAATGAAAAAAGAGAGCTTGATGGTTTATTAGAAGCTATGAAAAAGTTTAACTTGAATGAAGGTATTATTTTAACATACGATCAGGAGAAAGAATTTAAAGTTGAAAATAAAAATATTATTATAAAATCCATATGGAGATGGTTGATAGAATAAATTTTACTTTTAGAAAATGCTATACTTAATAGGAACAGGAATTAGAAGTAATTTAAGTTTGGAAGTCTTAGAAATTTTAAAGAAATGCTCTAAGATTTATTTAGAGAATTATACTTCTGTTTTACAAGGTAATTTAGATATTGGAGTTGAGAAAGTTGAGAGGGACTTTGTTGAAAGCTATGATGTTTCTAATGCTTTAAAAGAAAATATTGCTTTATTAATTATTGGAGATGTTTTTAGTGCTACTACTCATATAGCTTTATTTAATGACTGCAAAGAAAAAAATATTAAAGTTAAAGTTATTAATAATTCTTCTATATTAACTGCTGTTGGAATTACAGGCTTGGAATTATATAAATTTGGAAAAACTGCCAGCATTCCGTTTAATAATAAAAATATTGAGACTCCTTTTAAAATTTTAGAAGATAATAAAAAAATAAATGCACATACTTTGTTCTTGTTGGATTTAGATCCTTTGAAAGATAAATTTTTAAATATCAGAGAGGGTATAGAATATTTAGAAAAGAGAGGGTTTAAAGGCAAAGTTGTTGGCTGTGCAAGAGTAGGAAGCGACGATTTTGTTATTAAATATGGAGATAGTGATAAAGTGAAAGAAGAAAATTTTGGTGAAGGTCCTTATTGTATTATTGCTCCTTCAGATAATCTGCATTTTATGGAGGAAGAAGTTCTTAGAAAATGGAAGTAGATTTTACTCAAGAAATGGTGCTGTTAAGAGAAGAAGTAATAAGAGATTTATATGGTACGGTTTATGAGTATAGCAGGTTCAGACAAGATGCAAATAGGGGTTTTAGTTAAAACTAATAGTAAGAAAGAAAGTATTGAAGAAACAAAAAATGGATATATTGTTTCTGTTAAAGAAAAAGCTGAAAATAATAAAGCTAACTTAGCTGTTGTAAAATTATTATCTAAATATTTTAAGAAAAAAGTTTTTATTAAATCTGGATTGAGAAATAAAAGGAAAATAATCTCTGTAAAATAGAAATGTTTATATACTATAGTGACCTATAGATGACTATGGCAACTACAATACAAGTGAGCAATGAGTTGAGGGGAGAACTTTCTAAGAGAAAACTTTTTGATAAAGAGAGTTATGAAGATGTTATTTGGGGTCTGATAGAAGACACTATGGAATTAAATGAAGAAACTAAAAAACATATTAAACAAGCTGAAGAAGACATTAGAAATGGCAGAGTTTATACACATGATGAAATAAAAAAGAAATTTGGTCTGTAGATGTATTCGCTAATTTATACTAAGGAATTTTCAAAACAATTAGAAAAATTAGATAAGAAAGTTAAAGAGAGAATTATTTTATCGATGCAAAGATTAATTATTAGACCATATGCACATATTAAAAAATTAGTGAATAGCCCTTATTTTTCATTTAGGGTCGGAAACTATAGAGTAATTATAAGAATTGATGAAGGGAAACTACTGATAATAGCAATTGATGTAGGGCATAGGAGAAACATCTACAAATAAAATAATCTCTGTAAAATAGAAATGTTTATTAAGAATTTACTTCTTTTCTATGGTATGATTAATGCTATAAGAGATTTTTTGAATAAACTTTTCTTGTTTAATCTTTTTAAGAATAGAAATAACTTAAAATTAGGAATGTACGGGCCTCCCAATTCTGGCAAAACAACTCTTTCCAACAGAATCTGCATGGATTGGTTGGGAGAGGAAATGGGAAAAGCAAGTAAAATCCCACATGAAACAAGGACTGTGCAACAAAAAGAAAAAGTTACGGTAAAATCTGGGAGAAAGGAAATAACTTTTAACTTAATTGATACTCCTGGAATTGCAACTAAGATTGATTATGAGGATTTTATCAGGGCCGGGATGAAGAAAAAAGATGCACAAGATAGAGCTAAGGAAGCTACTAAGGGAGTAATTGAAAGCATTAAATGGCTTGATGATATGGATGCTGTTGTTGTAGTTTTAGATTCAACTGTTGATCCCTATTCCCAAGTTAATATAACTATTATAGGCAATCTGGCTGCTAGAAAAATTCCTGTATTGATTGCAGCTAATAAAATTGATTTAAAAAAAGCTAATATTAAGAAAATAGAAGCTGCTTTTCCTCAGTATCCTGTAATCGGGATAAGTGCTGAATATGGGGATAAAGTTGATGACTTTTATGAACATCTGATAAAATTAATGAAATAAAATGCTGACTTTACAATATGTTCCAAGCGATGAAGTAAAAGGTTTAGACAGTGATAGGAAGATTCAAAAATTATTAAAAATAATAAAACAGGATAAGATAGTTCTGATGGAAGGAAGATTAACAAGTCGTGAAGAAACGGAATTAATTGAGAAAACTATGGAAGAGATTGATAAAAAATTTAGAGGGATAGAAATCGCCAGTTTGGAGCCTAATACCAGCAGAAATATTGGAAATTTTTTGAGAGAAAGTTTTTATAAAATATTTTTCGGAGGAGCTAGAGGGATGACAGTTATGGGTCCTGCCCATATTATTAAAGAAATTAAAAAAGATCCTAATAAATTACAAGTTTATACTTCTAACAGAAGAGGAAGAAGATAATGGTGCATCAATGCGTTAAGTGCGGAAAAGTTTATGGGGATGGTAGCAGTGAATTACTAAAAGGTTGCCAGAACTGCGGCGGAAAATTCTTTTTCTTCATTAAAAAAGAGAAATTAAGCGAGACTGTGGAGGAAGTTGAAAAATTAAGCGTTAAAGAGAGAGAAAAGATTGAGAGAGATGTTTTAGACATAGTTGGCAGTAAGATAGATGATGATTCTACAGTTATACTGGATTTGGAAAGCATTAGAGTTCTTAAACCTGGGAAATTTGAGGTTGATATTGTTAATTTAATGAGAGGAAAGCCTGTTGTTTTTAAGATGGAAAATGGCAAGTATATTATTGACTTGGCCACTACTTTTCAACAGACCAGAAAGAGTGAACAGAATTAGAAATCTTTAAAAATATAATCGCTTATTTTAGAAATATGGAAAGATATGTTGATGGTTTTATTGTGGCTGTGCAAAGGAAAAATCTTGAAAATTATAAGAGGTTATCTGAAGAGATGGGGAAGATTTGGAAAGAATATGGAGCCTTACAATATGTTGAAACTGTCGGTGATGATATGAGCAAAATGCAGGGCTTGCTCTCATTTCCAGAACTAGTTAAGCCTAAAAAAGATGAGGTAATTTTGTTTTCTTGGATTTTGTATAAATCTAAAGGGCATAGAGATGAAATTAATAGGAAAGTTATGAGAGACCCTAGAGTTAAGGATAATATGAACAAGACTATACCCTTTGATTCTAAACGCATGGCATACGGCGGGTTTTCAACCATAGTTGACAAATAAGATTTAGATAATCGTTAGATTTTAATACATTACTATTAACTTTTTTACTATGAATAGATATGATAAGATAAGGGAAAGATATGGAGAAAAATATCCTGAAACTGGAGAGTATATGGCTTTTTTAGAGGTTATGTCAGATGCCCGAACAGTCATTGGAATTCTTGAGAACCCTAATGATTATAGTATGATTCCTCCAGATATAACTATGGACTGGGTAGAAGAAGTAGTTGACGAAATCAATACAAACTACCCTGATGGTGATAAACATTCAAGGATTGCGAGAAGAATTGAATTAAGTGCTGAATTTTTGGAGAGTCGTTTGGAGACAAGAAGTGTTAGGAGGATTTTAGGAGTCTCTGTTAATAGATTAGGATTTATTAGGACTTTAGTACGACGATAAGATGGATTATTTAGCTCATGGATTATGGAGTTATATTGTATTTCATAAGATAAAGAAAGTTTGGTATGCTGTATTCTTTGGTTTGCTGCCAGATAACTTATCATGGGCTGTTTATTTAATATATAGCTTATTTACCAATGGATTTAATTTTGGAGCACCTGTTGTTTCTGAAATTCCTAATTGGGTTTTTGCTTTGTATAATGTAAGCCATAGTTTAATTGTTGCTTCTTTCTTTATTATCTTATTTGGATTTATTTATAAGAAAATTATAGTCTATATGCTGGCTTGGCCCATGGCAATTTTAATGGATGTTATTTCTCATACCAGAGATTTTTTGCCTACTCCTTTTTTATGGCCCTTAACAGACTGGAAATTTGATGGAGTAAGCTGGGGCAGCCCGAAATTTATGATAATTAACTATGTTTTAATCACTATTGGGTTAATATATGTGCTTTTGAGAAAAAGGGAAAGCTATAAAAGGATGTAATTTTTATTAGAAATTCCGTTGAGTTAAAATGCCAGAAAATTTTGACTGACTTTAGGGAATGAAGTCTTATTTTTGGGATCTGGTCTTTTATTTTTTTTAAAATGCCTGAAAGATTACAAATGTTCAAGGAAGTTGTAGAGGGTGGAGATTACAGGCCTTTATTAAGAAGTATGAGTGCTGTTGTTATTGCTGGTCTTTTTGAGATTGTTCAAGATCCTGTTTTTGCAGATCAAGCTTGTGAAGTTTTATCTGGAAGAAGACCAATAGTTGTACATACAAGTTCATTACCCTATACCAATGATTCTATTTTAGATCTTTATCGATAGATATATAAATAAATAGTGATATTATGAGCCCACCATGTTATATGAAACTAATCCCCAAGGCCCCTATAATGATTCTTCAAGAGGGGGAGATTATAGACAAAACTTACCAACCTATTTAGCTTTAGAAGATATAACTAGGGCAACTGCTCCTGCCGGAACAGGCTCATCTATTGTGGACAGAACTGTTGCTGTTTTGGGCTTAAACAACTGGAGAGTGCCTATTGAAAGAGGAGAATGAAGGTTTCTTTCTATATTTTCTTTTATAGAAATACTTTTAAAGGTATTTTTTACTATAAAGTAGTATGACCAATATAATAAGAGAAGCATTTCAGAAAGTAAAGATAGATATTTCTGATTTAAGAAGCAAAACCCAGAAGAATGAAGAGGATTTTTCTAAGATAAATGAGAATATTTTAACTGCTAAAAAAGATTATAAGAAAAATTTAGATAATGTTTATGATAAATTAGAAGAGATGTTTGATTATTTAAAAAAAGAGAATAAAGAACTTAAAAGACAAATAACGCTTTTGAAGAAAAATGGGATTAAGAGTGAAGCTAAAAAGACTTCTTTGAGAAAAGAGATTGAAGAAGAACCGCTTTATGAAACTGAAGTTGAATATAAAGAAACTGGGGAAGAGAAAGAAGATAAGAAAAAGGGGTGGTTCTCTAAACTAGTGGATTTCTTGGCGGAAGAAGATGACAATTAAGGGTGTTTTAGATGAGTTAGAAGCTTATATGGATGGGGGGTATACTGAAGTAGTGGGAGAATTATGGTCTGAGTATTCTGAATTTATTGCGAGACATATTAAACCACAGATGGCTTTAGAATTTTATGAGTTTCTTGAAAAATATTGTATGACTAAAGAAAGAGATAAGTTTTATGATACTATTGTTAGGGGGGATTTACCTCCTTCCCAGCATTTAATTGTCAGAAGATATATTGGTTCAGATTGGGAAGTTTAATTAGAAAATTTTTTAAACTGATTTTTATTGATAATATTGGTGAGACAAATATGCAAGAAGCTAATAGGGATTTAACCACTTCAAGACCGGATTATAATTTGGTTAGTATAATCGGAAGTGATTTATTTTTTTGGAATGGCGGTGGATATAGTGAGAGAACAAGCGAAGTTGGAATGAATCCGCATGCAGGAGAACTAGTTGCTGTTAGAAGAAGAAACAGAGCATTCTTAGATATTTTGTATACTGTTGAAGTTATGGGAGCATTATATTTAGCTTATTCTATAGCACACGCGGGTTATGAATAAATCATTGGAGAATATAAATTCTTTTAAGTTTATAATTTTAGATGAAATATTATGCCGCATATAATAGTAGAAAATCAAGACCATTATTATCATGAAATTGTTGGAGCGAATGAGACTGCTTAT
>Ga0208375_1000683_pt1 | contig 45715 bp, 40 predicted proteins | sample RifOxyD1_FD_184038 | JGI IMG/M metagenome (GOLD analysis project Ga0208375, IMG submission 184038) | Soil microbial communities from Rifle, Colorado - Rifle Oxygen_injection D1 (SPAdes) | ecosystem: Environmental > Terrestrial > Deep subsurface > Rock core/Sediment | place: Rifle, Colorado... | reverse complement strand
GTAACCCGAATCGACCTGGCCAGCCGCGCCCCATAGCGCGACTGGCCATTCCCTTTTTTATTAAAAATAAAATAAATTGTAAATATAAAATTTAAAAGGGCTCCTTGTGAGAGCCCAGTTTGCTATTCTTTTTTTTCTACGGGTGGCATAGCATTCACCCGATTGGAAGTAGTTGATTCCTCAACATCCTTCCAGGTCGAGGGCGTCGTCCGACACCCCATTGCCTATCAATGCCCCTTGTGGGGCGAACCTTTTTCAGGTTAGGCTTACCTGAACAGGTTGAAAGTGGTTAACAATCTTAGAAGTTATCTCCCTGTATCTCTCTACGTTTTACGTATGAGACCCTGGAAAGATTTCCCTCCAGCTATTGTCGACTAAAAAAAACGAAGGACTCGGAGCTTGTTTCTGTTTATCGTATTCGGATGAAACCCACCCCCTTTCATCTTTATTATACACCCTTTTAATATTTCTGTCAAGCTCAAAAACATGACCGTTAGTATATAATGTAACCTATGACAACATACGATTTAATAATTATCGGAGGTGGACCGGCTGGCTCTGCGGCTGCTGTTTATGCCGCCCGCAAAAGGTTAAAAACGCTTTTCATCACTTCAGAATGGGGTGGGCAGTCTGTCGTTTCCGAACAAATTTATAATTGGATTGGTTCCCCTTCTATCTCCGGCGCAGACCTTGCTTTAAACTTTAAAAAGCACGTGACGGCGAACACAGGAGACAGCCTGGAAGTCAAGGAGAATCAAAAGGTTACAGGTATCGGATACCTGGAGGGAGGATTTTCCGTAAAGACGGAAGCAGGTGAAGAATTTACAACTAAAACAATTTTAATAGCGACAGGTAGTGGTAGAAGAAAACTAGAAGCCAAAAATGCAGACAAATTAGAACACAAAGGCCTCACCTATTGTGCTTCTTGTGATGGCCCCCTTTTTGACGGAGCAGATGTCGCCGTCATCGGCGGAGGCAATGCCGCTTTTGAATCCGCATCTCAGCTTCTCGCATATTGTAAATCCGTCACACTTATAAACAGAAGTGATACTTTCCGCGCAGATGAAATTACCGTAGAAAAAGTTTCTAAAAATCCAAAATTATCCATAGTGAAAAATGCGGAGATTTCAGAAATCTTGGGGGATAAGTTTGTAGAGGGACTGATTTATAAAGACAAAGCTACTGGTGAAGAAAAGACGCTGAAAGTAACGGGAATTTTCGTAGAAATAGGACAAATTCCAAATACTGATTTTGTGAAAGGTATTATACCGCTTGATGAAATAGGCAGGATAAAAATTGACGCTTGGAACCAAAAGACAGAAATCTCGGGCATCTGGGCCGCCGGAGATTGCACCAATGTCCTCTATCATCAGAACAACATCGCTGCCGGCGACGCCGTAAGGGCACTGGAAGATATTTATCTCGCAATCAACGCCAGATAAATTCCCCCACACCTGGTGTCGGGTGTGGTGTCGGGTGTTAATAACTTTTTAAAATCCAAAATATTGGAATAGTCTGTAAACCACCAGAGCTGGCCAGACGAAAGCTTTTAGGACGCCAATTACTCCAATTAAAAAAGTATCCGCGTGTTGGATATAATAAATTATCGCGCCGATGAAACCGAGACCATACACGGCTCCGGCAGGCGCACTACCCCCATTCATCTGCCACTTTTTATTTTTTGTTTCTTGTTCCATATCTCTTATTTTAGCAAACAAGATAGAATCAATCAATAATTTGCGGAGGCGGTGAGATTTGAACTCACGATTGAGTTTCCCCAATGCCGGTTTTCGAAACCGGTGCCTTCAACCACTCAGCCACGCCTCCTCGCTCCGCTGACACGCCTCCGTTTATTTGTCAAATGTGACCTTACCGGGAGTCGAACCCGAATTTAGTGCTTGAAAAGCACTCGTCCTAACCGTTAGACGATAAGGCCAAAAGAACACAGACACTATAACATTTATTATAAAAAAATAAAAGATTGAACTTAATCATATAGTGATATACAATATAACAATGAGTTCAGATATGTCTTTAAAGGAAAGAGCCACTTCCCTCCGAAAGAACGGAGAGAGTTACAATAACATAAGAAAAATTTTAGGTATTCGTTCAAAAGGAACACTTAGCAACTGGTTTAAGGGTATAAAGTTGCCTAAAAAATCAATAGAACTTTTGGCAAAAAATAATAAATTGGCCCATGAAAGAGGTTTATTTACTGCAAATAAAAACAGGAATGTTAGAATTGATAATGAAAACAAAAAAGCATACACAGAGGGCCAGAATTATATACAGCCAATATCAAAAAAAGAACTTCTTTTAATTGGAGCAGTTTTGTATTGGGGAGAAGGAACAAAATCAGAAAGAAATGCAGTATCACTTACTCTTAGTAATTCTGATCCATTTATGATATCAGTTTATATGAGATTTATTAGAGAAATACTGAAAATTCCGGAAGAAAAAATAAGAGCGGGAATTCATATATACCCATCAATATCTGGGGACGAAGCAAAAAAGTTTTGGTCAAAAACAACAAATCTCCCAGAAAATAGATTTTATATTATTACACAAGTTAGTCGGGCAAGCCAAAACAAAAGACCATTTAACATTCTACCCTTTGGTACTGTCGTTATAAAAATTAATAACCGTCAACAATTTTATAAAGTTAAAGGAATGATAAAAGGAATAGTTGTTCAAACAAAATTATAATATACTTCTATTATGAAACTTATAGTCTTAGCAGCGGGAAAAGGAACGAGATTCCTGCCCACCACGAATACGATACCCAAAGGTATGATTCCCCTCTTGGATAAGCCACTTTTAAAACACGCTATTAAACCATATCTGCCTTATGTATCTGACATTATTTTTGTAATTAGTAACCCCCTGGGAGAAAAAATAAAAGAATACTTCACGGAAAATTATTTAGGACATAAAATTTTTTACCGAATACAAGCCGAACAAAAAGGCACGATGAATGCCCTTCTGGTGTGCAAAGATTTGATAAATGAAAATGAACTTTTTTGCGTTTGTAATGGAGATGACCTGATGAAAGAACCGGAAATAGAAAAAGCGATAAAAGAAAACGTAGTCGGTATTGGTGTTTCTAAAAAGACTATGCCGAAGGGCTATTGGGGAATAAATATTGAAAATGGAAATGTTTCAGGATTCAGAAGACACGATACTGAAAGTGATTTTGTGGAAGATATATTTTATAATGGATTTAATATTTTAAATAATAAAATTTTTGAGTTTGCGCCCGTTGCTACGAAAGACGGAGAGCTCGGTCTACCCCACACATTACTCGCCAATCTGGATACCTATCCCTTGAAAGCATTCGCTTTTAATGCGTGGGAGACAGTAAACGGCCCAAAAGATATTAAGAACGCTATTAACTTTATACAAAATGGATAAGAACCAAGAACTACAAAATATTCATAAAAAGTGGATGGAGGAGTGTAAATGCGAACTTAAAAAGACGGCCACCCAAGCTGTGTCGGGAGTCGGTAGCGCCAATGCTGAGATGGTGTTTATCGGCGAAGCTCCGGGGAAATCCGAAGATAAACAAGGCGAACCGTTCGTCGGCGCGGCGGGAAAATTTTTAAACGAAATGCTCGGATTGATAAATTTAAAAAGAGAAGACATCTACATCACCAACATCGTAAAATATCGCCCACCCGACAATCGTGATCCTCTGCCGGAAGAAAAAGCGGAATGCCGAGAGTGGCTTCTGGAAGAACTCAAAATAATCTCCCCCAAGCTCATAATCTTCTTGGGTCGGCATGCGATGAACAATTTCTTCCCCGATTTGCAAATTTCCCAAGCTCACGGAAAAATGCTTATCAAAAAATTCAACGGTATGTCAACAAAATACTTCTTCCCTCTTTATCACCCGGCAGCGGCCTTATATGACGGCTCTATGCGGGAAGTTTTGATAGGAGATTTTAAGAAAATTCCAAAGGTTCTGAAAGAAGTTGAAAAGCGTGAAAAAAATTAAGACTAGTGTATACTGGAAAAATATGGAAAGTAAAAATAAAATTAGAATAGTAATCTTGGCTGCCGGTAAAGGCACCAGAATGAAAAGCGAAATGCCGAAAGTCTTGGTGAAACTAAATGGCAAACCGATGATTAGACATCTTTTGGATTCGGTCCATAAATCAAATATTGATGAGAAACCTATTATAGTTGTCGGATACAAAAAAGAAGAGATAATGAAAGAGTTGGGCGATAAATACCAATACGTGGTTCAAGAAGAGCAGTTGGGTACCGGTCATGCGGTTATGAGCGCGGAAAGTATACTTTTAAACAACACTGATAATATAATGGTCTTGCCGAGCGACCACCCTTTTATAAGTCCAGAAACGATAAAAAAATTGTCAGAAAAACATTTGGAATCTGGGGCAAAAATAACCATGGCCACGACAAAGCTTCCAGATTTTGAGGGCTGGCGTTCTGCTTTTTATACCAGCTTCTCGCGTATAGTAAGAGATGAAAATTCTAAAATCATAAAAGATGTTCAGTTTAGAGACACGAACGAGGAAGAAAAAAAGATTACAGAAGTAAACCCTATTTATTTTTGTTTTGAGGCCAAGTGGCTTTGGAAAAAATTAAAAACTTTAAAAACAGACAATGACCAAAAGCAGTACTATCTGACTGACGTTATAAAAATAGCCATGGAAGAAAACCAGAAAATAGAATCAATAAATATAGATGCCCACGAAGCTTTGGCTGCAAACTCGCAAGAAGAGCTTGAAATATTAGAGAAATTAATAGTATAGTATACCCACGCGCGGTTAGCTGTTTTGGTAGGTCATTGACCTAGTTTGCGCGGTTAGCTCAGTTGGTAGAGCGACCCCTTGACGTGGGGTAGGCCACAGGTTCGAATCCTGTATCGCGCACTTTATTTATGAAAATTTTAAGCATAGAGACATCCTGTGATGACACAGGGATAAGCATATTAGATGTAAAAGGTGGTATAAAAAATGCCTCTTTTAAGGTGTTGGCCAATAATGTATCTTCGCAGATTGATGTCCACATACCATACGGAGGCGTTTATCCAGCCCTGGCTAAAAGAGAGCACACTAAAAACTTGCCATTTGTTCTAGAAAAAACACTAAAAGAATCCAAATTAGAAAAAAAGGAAAAGCCAGTAGATGCTATCGCTGTAACTTATGGACCAGGTTTGGAAATAACACTTTGGACAGGCATAACCTTCGCTCAAGAATTGGCGAAAAAATGGAACGTCCCAGTAATTCCAGTAAATCATATGGAAGGACATATGTTTTCGATTTTTGGAAAAGGTAAAGGAAAATTTAAAATTCCAGCAATAAAAACACCTATACTCTCTCTATTGGTCTCTGGGGGTCACACGGAGCTCGTGTTGATGAAAAAATGGATGCAATACGAAAGAATAGGCGAAACAGTAGATGACGCTGTGGGAGAAGCTTTTGATAAAGTCGCTAGAACACTTGGACTTCCCTATCCAGGCGGACCACAGATTTCAAAATTAGCGGAACAAGAGCGGAAGTGCGCCCCTACACCTGGTGTCGGGGAATTCTCTGACACCAGGTGTAGGGGCAAATTTGTTCTCCCCCGCCCGATGCTTTACAGTAAAAATTTTGATTTTTCTTATTCCGGATTGAAAACAGCAGTTTTGTATTTAGTCAGAGACTTGGGCGGTATTGATAAAATTAATGAGACGACAAAGGCGCAGATAGCTTTGGAATTTGAAAACGCCGCCATTGAATGCTTGGTTTATAAAACGGTCAAAGCAATAGAAAAATATAAAATTAAAACTCTCATAGTGGCTGGTGGGGTCTCTGCCAATAATCATCTAAAAAAAGAGATACAAAAAATATCTAAAAATAAAGTAAAACTATTTTTCCCACTCCAAGAACTCACCGGAGACAATTCTCTGATGATAGGTATTGCCGGATATTTGAATTACATAAAAAACAAGAAAAAGACTCCCAAACCAAACAGCATCAAAGCGGCTGGTAATTTAAGGCTTTAAGACCTCACCCTTCGCCCTCTCCTGTCAGGAGAGGGTTGGGAGAGGTGAATTTTTATGATATATTGTAATCATGTACGAGAAACTGAAGAAGCCTTATGACCCCAAGGCAACGGAAGAAAGAATCTACAAACTTTGGGAAGAGTCTGGTTTTTTTAATCCGGATAATTTACCCCCGTTTTCTTCGGGGCAAGCAGGTGAAAGAAAAGAGGTTTTTACCATAATGATGCCTCCCCCAAATGTAACCGGGGTACTTCATATGGGTCATGCTTTGATGATTACTTTGGAGGACATAATGATCCGGTATAAACGTATGCGGGGCTTTAAAACTCTTTGGTTGCCAGGCACCGACCACGCCGCTATTGCCACTCAGTCCAGAGTTGAAAAAGATATCCAAAAAAAAGAAGGCAAATCTCGTCATGATTTAGGACGAGAAGAAATGCTAAAACGAATAAAAGATTTCGCTTCGCAAAGTCATGACACTATCGTCTCGCAAATAAAAGTAATGGGAGCATCCTGTGACTGGTCTCGTGAAGCTTTTACTCTGGATGAAAAGAGAAATATCGCCGTAAACACAATATTCAAGAAAATGTACGATGACGGTCTAATCTATCGCGGAAATAGAATCGTAAACTGGGACCCAAAAGGACAAACCACTATTTCGGATGATGAGATTGTTTACGAAGAACGCACCGCAAAACTCTATACTTTTAAATACAGTAAGGACTTCCCTATCCCTATATCAACCACCAGACCGGAGACGAAAGTCGGCGATGTAGCGGTAGCAGTTCATCCTGATGACAAAAGGTACACAAAGTTCGTCGGCAAAGAATACGATTTAGAATTCTGTGGAGTACCGATACACATTAAAGTAATAGCTGACAAAGAAGTGGACCCGGCATTCGGCACCGGTGCGCTTGGTGTCACTCCAGCGCATTCTATGATTGACTGGGAAATGGCAGAAAGACACAACCTGCCGAGACCGCAAGTTATAAATGAATATGCAAAGATGTCCGTCGGTAACGAAAACTTAGCGGGAAAGAAAACAACCGAAGCAAGAGAAATTATAATAGACTGGCTTCGCTCCGAAAATCTTTTAGAGAAAGAAGAAGATGTAAAACAGAATATTTCTACCGCTGAACGTACGGGCGGAATAATAGAACCATTGCCGAAGTTACAGTGGTTCATAAATGTGAACAAACCAATAAAAGAACGCGAGAATAAAACCCTCAAGGACCTGATGCGTGAACCTTTTGAAAAAGGAGAAATAAAAATTATACCGGATTATTTTTCCAAAACTTACTTCCACTGGATAGAAAATCTGCGGGATTGGTGCATTTCCCGCCAAATATGGTACGGACATAGAGTTCCCGTTTGGTATAACGAAAAAGAAGAAATCTTTTGCGATATAAAAGCACCCGAAGGTGGTAATTGGAAACAAGATGAAGACACGCTAGACACTTGGTTTTCTTCAGGACTTTGGACTTTTTCCACCCTGGGTTGGCCAGAAAAAACAAAAGATTGGGAAACTTTCCACCCCACAGACGTTCTGGAAACGGGATATGAAATTCTTTTCTTCTGGGTAGCGAGGATGGTGCTGATGTCGGAATACGCGCTCGGTGTTATCCCATTTAAGAATGTATTTCTGCATGGGACAGTTCGCGACGCCAAGGGAAGAAAAATGTCCAAATCTTTAAACAACGGCATTGACCCGCTTGATATAGCCGATAAGTTCGGCGCTGATGCCGGACGCATGGCTCTCGTGGTGGGCACAGCTCCCGGAACAGATAGTAAAATTTCCGAAGATAAAATTAAGGGCTATAAAAATTTCTCAAATAAAATTTGGAATATTACCCGATTTATCTTGGATAATACAGACGAAGAAAGTTTCGGAAATATTGTAAAAAATAAATTAACGAAAGAATTCAGTGAAATTGCGGAAGATATCACTTCTGATATGGAAAATTATCGTTTTCATTTAGCATCGGAAAAAATATACCAATATATCTGGCACAGGTTTGCGGATGAAATCCTGGAAGAATCAAAGGAAATTATAAAACTGGGAGATGAAAAAGCTAAAGAAAGAAAAGCGACCCTGGTTTCAATTTGGGTTGATTGTCTGAAGATTCTCCACCCCTTTATCCCATTCGTCACGGAAGAAATTTGGTCGATGTTACCAATAAAGAATAGGAACCTTCTTCTGGTTGAAAAATGGCCCTCTTAACAACTAACCCGAAACTTTTAGTCATAGCCTTCCTGGGTGGACTCATCCCCTCCCTTTTATGGTTATGGTTCTGGCTTAAAGAAGACGACAAACATCCGGAACCCAAGAGTATGCTCTCTATTGTGTTTATTATGGGAATGCTCGCCGTTATGGTGGTTCTGCCTATTCAAAAATTTATCCAAACCCACATAGGTTCTTCCAACCTGGAAGTCATCCTGTGGGCAAGCGCGGAAGAGATACTGAAATACTTCGCCGTGTTGGCAGTCTTGTATAAGACAACCATCGCCGAAGAGCCTATAGACTGGCCGATTTATCTGGTTACCGCGGCACTCGGTTTCGCCGCCCTGGAAAACACCTTATTTTTAATAAAAATGTATCCAATAAGCGGGACGACGGTAGCCCTGCTTACGGGACAGCTTAGGTTTATGGGATCTACCCTGCTTCATACCATTTCAAGCGGAATAATAGGCATAGCCATAGGACTTTCCTTTTTTATGAAAGAGTGGAAGAAAGGGTGGTTCCTTGCCGTGGGCTTTATAGTCGCCATCACCTTGCATAGCGCCTTTAATTTTTTTATAATGAGTGGTAATGGAAGCAATTTTTTAAGGATACTCGCGTTTTTGTGGGTCGTGACTATTATCGTTATGCTACTCTTTGAGAAAGTTAGAAGAATAAGTGAGAAGATTATTAATTAAAATAATATATATGGAAAATAAAAAAAGAAGTTTTTTTGAAAGATTGACCGGCAGCATGAGTGTGGACGAAGAACAAGAATCCGGCAGAGAATATTCTGGCAAAGGGCCAAGATCGGGAAAAGGAGAAAAGAACGACAACAACTGGATGGAAGAAAAGAATGACGAAGCGGAGTTGTCGGTGGATGTCTACCAGACGCCAACCGATATAGTAATCCAAGCTATGGTGGCTGGAGTTAAACCGGATGATTTAGAGCTATCTATAGCCAGAGACACCATCACTATCCGTGGTGAACGCGAAGAAAATAGAAATATTGATGAAGATAATTACTTCGCCAAAGAATTATATTGGGGTAAATTTTCCAGAACTTTCCCCCTTCCCGTGGAAGTGGAACCAGAAGATGTGGATGCCACGGAAAGACACGGTCTCGTAACTATTAAAATTAAAAAAGTGGACAAGGAGAAAAAGAACACCGTCAAGGTGAAATCTATCTAAGTTATATCTTGGTCACGAATATTTTTCTGTTTGTGCCGAGGACCAGAGTTGAACTGGTGACATCTCCCTCTTCAGGGGAGCGCTCTACCAACTGAGCTACCTCGGCATTTTTTGTTTTTAACGAAAATCTTTTTTCTTCTACTAATTGCGTATACCTACCAAAACAGCTACCTCGGCATTTTTTATTTTTAACGAAATTTTAAAAATTGTCAAACATACCACTCGCTCCGTCATATACGTCTTTTAATTCGTCAATATATGGCTGGAGTAAGTAAAAGGCGCCTACCGCCGAACCAATGATGAACACCCAGTATATAGCCCTCATAATACGAGACCAAAACATGGAACGTTTCAAGGAACGCAACATATCGTTATTGTCTTGTGCTAGGCGAAAAGTTTCTTCTAATAACTTTTTGGATTCAGGATCCATAAGTATAATTTAGCACAGTTTTTTAAAAAATAAAAGGGATTTAATTTTGTGTTATGTGCCGCTTATCAATTTCAAAAACATGTGGAGATTTCTGATTCTCCTTATCTTCCCTTTCCTTTATATCAGCTTCTTTTATTAATTCTTCTGAAGTTTTAAATTCTCCCCTTTGAATTGCCGAATATCCTATTGAGGCTGTAACTTTTAAATCTCTTTCTTTGCCATTTTTATCAGTTACTAGTACAAATAACTCTTTCATGCGCTTTTTTATTGTTTCAAACAATTCTTCCAAGTTAACACCCTTTCTAAAAATTGGCATAACTATGGCAAATTCATCACCCCCCTTACGGGCTACAATATCTTCCTTTTCTTTTGCAATTCCTTTAAGATATTTTGCAAAAGCTCTTAATACATCATCTCCCACAGTATGGTTATAAGGAGATTCATTAAAAAGTTTAAATTTATCAATATCAAATCTAAGGATAAAAATTGCCTGAAGAGGAGCAACTCGTTCTGTTTTAGAATTGTTCAATTCTTCAATTAGCTCGTTCAGTTTTTCACGCAAATATCCACGAGTAAAAAGTTGAGTCAAATCATCAATATGAACTTTGTCTTCAAGTTCATTATTTCTGCGTTTTAATTCCGCTTCAGGACTACTATATACATCAAAAGCTCCGTCAATTGGCATACGGAAACTATAACACAAAACATCCCAGATTTTCAATGTGGTATTTTTATGTTAGATTATATATAAGTCTTCGTAGTTAAATGGATATAACGACTCCGTCCTAAGGAGTAATTGCAGGTTCGATTCCTGCCGAGGACACACTTTAGTGTGTGTCCGAGAGAAATAAACTGCTTTATTTCGTGCAGGAAGCGAAAGGCTTTTCTTTATGCGCCTAGCGCATAGAAAAGCACCTGCGGCGGTAGCCGAGATGCCTCCGAGGACACATTAAAGTCCAAGCATGCCGGCAATTTTTGGCTGATCAAAACCCACCGTAAGTTCATCACCTATGATGATAACTGGCACACCCATTTGTCCACTTTTTTCTACCATTTCTTTTCTCTTTTCAAGGTTGCTTGCCACATCATACTCTGTGTAAGCAATATTATTTTCCTTAAAATAATCTTTTGCTAAGTGGCAGAAATGACAGGTCGGGGTTGAATAAATTGTTACATTTTTCATATAATATATTGTAAATTATTTCTAATAAGCTATGATAACATAGTAAGCGGGATTAGTTTAGTGGTAGAATGAGTCCTTCCCAAGGATTAGGCGGGGTTTCGATTACCCCATCCCGCACCAATTTTTAATTACTATTTTTATTCTCTCCTAACGCCATAATAATCTTGATAACCGTATCAGGATTGAGCGACATACTCTCTATACCTTCATCCACGAGGAATTGCGCGAAGTCTGGATAGTCTGACGGCGCCTGTCCGCAAATTCCGATATATTTTCCTTTTTCTTTACATTTATGTATTATCTCTGCCACAAGTTTTTTAACAGCAGGATTATTTTCATTCGCGATGTGTGTGACAATTCCGGAATCACGGTCAAGACCCAAAGTAAGCTGAGTCAGATCATTAGACCCGATAGACATACCGTCAAAAATTTCCAAGAATTCATCAGCTAGTAAAATATTTGATGGAATCTCGCACATTACATAAATCTTTAAACTTTCATCTTTAGCGCGGTCCAGCCCAAACTCTTTCATCACTTCTATTACCTTTTTACCTTCTTCTGGAGTTCGGCAAAATGGAATCATAGGTACTACATTTGAAAGACCCATATCTTCACGCACAATTTTCATCGCTTTGCATTCAAGACTAAAAGCTTCCTTAAACTTCGGGTCATAATATCTAGAAGCTCCGCGCCAACCCAACATCGGGTTCTCCTCGTGTGGTTCATACATCTCCCCGCCCACAAGAGTGCGATATTCATTGGTTTTGAAATCAGAAAATCTGATTATGACTTTGTGTGGGTAAAAAGCAGCACCAATCTTTGCAATTCCGAGAGCCAGCTCATCTACATAAAATTGTGGCTTGTCTTTATACAAAAATGTCATCGCATCAATTTCTTTTAGTAATTTTGTTACGGCTCCTGTCTTCTTTTTATTCGCTTTTAATTTACCATAATCAATCAGGGCATTCGGGTGTAGACGAATATGCGAAGCGATAATGAATTCCAATCTTCCCAAGCCCACACCCTCTGCGGGGATATTGTGGTTTTTGAAAGCATCGTCTGGTGAGCCTATATTTACCATAATTTTTGTGGCTACTTTTGGTATTTTGTCCAGATGATGTTCAATTACTTCAAATGGAATAATGCCTTCGTATACATTACCCACCTGGCCTCCCGAAGCGTCCACAGTGACTTCCTGGCCGTTTTTAAGCGTTTTAGTAGCATTATTGGAGCCGACGATACAAGGAATGCCTAATTCGCGGGAAACAATGGCCGCGTGAGAAGTACGCCCCCCCTTGTCTGTGACTATGGCGCTCGCTATCTTCATTATCGGCTCCCAATCCGGGTCGGTAATTTCGGTCACTAGCACTTCCCCCTTTTTGAAAGAATTTATGCTTTTTGCATTGTGTAAGACGCGCACCTTCCCCGCGCCAATTTTTGAACCGACGGCAATACCAGAGACCAATATCTTGCTTTTATTTTTTAATTTATATTCCTTTAAAATATTTTTATCTTCTCCCGAAACGACTGTCTCTGGACGAGCCTGAACAATAAAGAGCTCACCCGTCTTTCCATCTTTCGCCCACTCTATATCCATCGGCTGGTAACGATTATGTTTCTTGGAAAAATATTTTTCAATTTGGAAACACCACTTTGCAAGCTTTATAGCCTCTTCGTTGGTGATGGAAAATTTTTGTTGATCTATTGGTTTTACTTTCTCTTCTTTTGTGCCGTCTTTAGCATAGACAAGCTTGATATTTTTCTTACCGATATTTCTGCCAATGATGGGATTCTTTATATTATTCTCCAGACTCGGTTTAAAAATAACAAATTCATCTGGAATGACTTTCCCTTGTACGATAAATTCTCCTAATCCATAAATACTATCTACAACGATAACTTTATCAAAGCCCGTCTCAGTATCTATCGTGAAGGCCACACCAGAAGCAGATAAATCAGAACGTACCATACGCTGTACTCCGACAGACAAAGCCGCGTCAAAATGCGAGAATCCTTTATCTGCGCGATAAGAAATGGCTCTGTCGGTAAAAAGTGAAGCAATGCATTTCTTGGTGGCAACGAGTACATTTTCTATCCCGTGAATGTTCAGATATGTTTCCTGTTGTCCGGCAAAAGAAGCTCCTGGCAAATCTTCAGCCGTAGCCGAAGAACGGACAGCTACTGCGCTCTCTTTGCCATATTTTTCACAAAGTTCTTTATATGCTTCCGTGACTGTATCTTGTAAATTTTGGGGCAAACTAGCTTTTAAAATCGCTTCCCGAACTTTTTTCCCCCTGATTTGCAAGTTTTTAATATTTTTTGTATCAAGATCAGCAAGAATCTTTTTTATCTCATCATCAAGTCCTGTCTTTTTAAAAAAATGACGATACGCATCTGCCGTCAAAGCAAAACCATCTGGAACATTTACACCAAGTGGCACAAGATTTGAATACATCTCTCCCAATGCCGCATTTTTACCTCCCACAGACGGAACATCATCAATACCAACCTCGCTATACCATTTTACAAAATCTTGTTTTTCTTCTGCCATAAATAATTAAAAATTAACGCTAATAAAATATCTCAGATTAATATGAGTATATTGTAACATAAAAAATTAAATTATATTTTTATCAATTAGTAAGTCACCATAAACACACCGGTAGCTGTACGATATGGGTCTCCTGCGACAAGCCCACCCGCAAGTGCAGCGGTATTATCTGCGTAGACTGGAAGCAACGAAGAAATTCCATGATATTTTGTACCAGTGCCAGAATCAGTGATTGGAGTTGTGACAGATGTAGTCCAGAGCGGACCAACGACACGCGTACCAGTAGCCGAAGCAGCGACAGAAACACCAGTTTCTAGTGTGTCAAAATGATTTCCTTCTATATGAACACCAGTAGCGCTAGCCACTGAGATACCAACACGAGATGCGCCTGCACCAACTCCTTTAATCCTATTATTCTTTATGACAATACCAGTAGCAGCTACATTATCAACCAAAATTCCTGTGGAAGTGGTAGTACCTCGAGAATAAATCATATTTTCAGAAATTACTGCACCATCTGCTCCCGACACTCGTATAGCAGGATAGGAAATAGTGCCACTTGATGCAGTCCCGATTGAAAATGTATTATTAGTAACAACTGCATTACGGGTCACAGGAGCTGTAGATGATAAAATTATCATTGCTGTATTATAAGCTGATGTTTCTTCACTACTATCAAATATATTTCCAGAAATAATAGCGCCATCCATATTGAGCAATGTAAAAGAGGCAGAACTTCCAGCTCCACGTTTAAAAACATTACCAGTAAAAGTAAAACCACTAACATAGACACCAGTAGTATAAGTTCCAAACACTGGAGAATTGTAAAGTAAATTTCCTGTCATTGTGACACTACCACTAGGCACATAAATCTGTAGAGCCGAAACGCCATAAAAAGAATTACCGACAAGAGATGTACGCGTACTGTTACGTATTTCAACAGCTGAATCTCCAAGAGTTTCAAACCATGAATTACTTACCTTAAGATCAGCGCTATATGAACCGAAAATACCATAACCAGAAGCACCACTGTTTTTAATAGTACATCTTTGCACAGAAACATTTGTAGATAAACCTAAATAACCCCACGAATAAACACCAGAGACAGCCGTAAGTCCTCCAATATCTATAGTCATATCTGACACGGTAATATTATTACCCGCTGTTGCTCCCTTTGTCGCAGCATCGTTTTTTGCAACGACAACAGCTCTATTGGGAGACCAGGTACCGGCTCCTGCCTGTATAATTGTTCCAAATCCCTGTCCTTGTAACCATAATCCATATCGTGCCAAAATAGCAGAAGTTACATTATACGTCCCTTCCATTAAAAGCACGTGCCCTCCTGTAGCTGGAAGAGCATCTATCGCGGTTTGAATAGTAACCTCGTCCGCGGTTCCGGTGGCCACGTAATCACATTTATTTTTGTTTAAAGAATTAGAAGCACAGACAGAAAGAGTTGCATTAGCAGTTCCTGCAATTTTTTGTTCTCCGGTTGCACCTTGAACAATTAGTCCCGCGTCACTCGTCAGTAGTCCTCCAGTTGAAACTATTGGTATTCTGCCTGCAGTCAATCCAGCAACTGTCAGATTGCCTCCCAGAGTGACTAATCCAGTTCCTATAGTTATAGGGCCGTTATTGGTGACTTGAAGAGATAAAGTATTCCCTGTTCCCACATCCATAGCTGAAGCTGCAGTTCCGATGATGGCGTCAGTAGTGAAAGTAAGAGAAGCGAGAGCAGTAGTGCTAAAAGAAATAACAAACAACAGGATTAAAATACTAAATATTTTTTTGTTCATAATAAAAAATTTAAATTGATAACGGCTTAATTAATAATACTATATTTTAGATATCTTTATCAATCTATCGTATTTCACTTTTCTTTCCGGTTTAAGTGGAGCACCTGACTTTAATCCAAAACAATTAAACGCATACGCGAGGTCGGCGATAAAATCATCGTCCGTTTCCCCACTTCTATGACTCACAATGAGCTCTATATTATTCTCCTGCGCGAGTTTCATAGTTTCTAGTGTTTCAGAAAGCGTGCCGATTTGGTTCGGTTTTATAATCATCGCATTTATGCTTCCCCTTTCTATCGCTTCTTGTAAAAGATTTTTATTAGTAACAGTCAAATCATCTCCGACAACGATAGTTTCATTATTTTCTTTTAATTTTTTGAAACTTTCAAAGTCTTCCTCGTAAAATGGATCTTCTATGGAGAGCAGATTAAATTCTTCAATTAAAGAATTGTAGATATTTAAAAGTTCTCCTTTAGAAATATCTTTGCCGTCAATTTTATACACGCCATTTTGATAAAATGACGTTGCGGCGACATCTAAAGCCAAACGAACCTTTCTTTCTAAATCATTTTGTTTTATTGCAGCTCGGAGATAAAAAAGTGGTTGCCTGATGTCGCTTATTTTCGGCGCAAAACCTCCTTCATCACCCAGCGTCACAGAATCTTCGCCTAAATCTTTAAAGATTATTTCTTTTAGAGTATTTTGAATAGTAATTCCAATCTCCACAGCTTCTTCTACATCTTCTGTCTCTGGTACTATATGATATTCTTGAAAAGCTAAATCATTTTTTGCATGCTTCCCGCCATTTATCAAATTCATATATAGATATGGTGTTTTTCTAGAAGGTTTTATCTCTGCCAATGTCCGCAGATACTCAAACACCTCCACACCGGAAATTTTTGCTGCCACTTTCGCGCAAGCGATACTAACTCCAATCATAGAATTACCTCCCAAAATTTCTTTATTGGGGGTGTTATCTAAACCCAGCATAATTCTATCTATTTCTTTTTGGTTTAAAACATCCTGACCAATCAACGCAGGAGCAATTATGTTGTTTACTTTTTCAATAGCTTTCGTAACTCCCTTATTATCTTCATCTCTTAACTCATGCGCCTCATGAGCCCCCGTAGAGGCCCCAGAAGGCACAGAGAAGCTGCCCCACCCATCACCCACCCACACAATCACTTTCAACGTTGGATTGCCCCGTGAATCCTTTATCTCTTCTGCTGTAATTTTAGTGATTTTACTCATGTTTTTGGTGTTTTTTAGTTAAAAGAATCATTAAATCAGAAACGTTCGCGCCTGTTTTATTTGTGATAATCAAGTCTTTTATTTTATGAAAAAATGAATATGAGTCAAAGCGTTCTAGGTAATCATTCACATCCAAATTCAAATCTCTTTCCCCTCTTATCGTATCAGTATCTACGATAGCCCCCGCAGCGTCGCTGTTGTCTATTCCGTCAGAGGCAAAGGATATAAAGACGCTATCTTCATCTATATATTTTTCTTTAATAACTGAAAGCCCCATATGGAGATTTCTTCCTCCTTTCCCTGCATCCTTGGGAACAGTGATTCTTGGTTCTCCTGCTGCCAACACGACGGTATTATCCGTTCTGAAAGAAAATATTTTTTGAAGCGCATCACCGACTTCATCATATAAATCAGTGGAAACTATTTCCGCCTGAAAACCAAATTCTTGCGCCTTTTCTGCCATCGCCTCCACCGCTATTTTATTTGAAACCAGAACAAAGTTGCGCACTTTTTCAAAATATTTATACTCTTTCGGTGTTTCAATCAGATTAAATTCCCCTAAATTATTTTCGGTAATAATATTCTCTGCGTCAGCCACGGTCGTCTCATCTTTGTAAGTCGGACCAGAGGCTACGTCTTTAAAAACATCTCCGGGGACATCGGAAAAAATAAGCCCAACTATCGTAGCTGGATACGCTATTTTCGCCAGTCCGCCACCCTTGAAAGAAGACAAGTGCTTCCTGACCGTATTAATCTCGGTTATCGTTCCACCTGTTCCTAAAAAGGCATCATAAAGTTTTGACCCCTGTAGATATTCATCTTCGCCGGAGCAAAGCAGGGCGGAACCTCCACCAGAAACAAGCACAATGATTAAATCCTTTTCGCCCGAATTTTTAATTATTTCGTAAATTCTTTTCCCTGCTAGGACATTTACTTCACTTGGCTTAGGATGGGTGCCAACAAAAGTTTCAATATATTTGCAGTCAACTTGTGAAAGCCCCACGACAACACCACCACTGATTCTTGACCCCAATACTTTTTCCAACGCCAGAGCCGCCTCCGGAGAAGACTTGCCGAAACCGACAACCTTAATTTTTTCAAATAGGGATAAATTAAAGCGCTCTCCCTGGATGCTCAAAATATCACCATCAAGCAAGACGGACTTCAAAATCACTTCTTCCGTATCAATGGCTCGGAGCCCGGCTTCCATTATGCCGAGAGCCAGCCTGCGATTTTCACTTATCGCCAGGAAATCAAAATTCTTTATAAAACTTTTTTGCATATTTTTTAATTAACTAGATTAATCGGAGAACCGGACAAGAAACCCTTGATGTTGTCAGTCGTTGTTTGTAAGATTCTAGTTTCAGCTTCGCGGGTGTTAAAGGCGATGTGTGGAGTCATAACCACATTCGACATTTTAAGCATCGGGATAGTATCCCCTTTTTTAAATTCATTTTCTCCTTCCAAAACATCCAGGCCTGCTCCAGCAATGGTTCCATCCTGTAGCGCACCCACGAGGGCTTCGGTCTCAATAAGTTCTCCACGGGCGGTATTTATTAGGTAAGCGCCTTTTTTAAATAAAGAAATATTATTTTTATTTATTAAGTGGTGATTTTCTTTCGTATAAGGAGCGTGTAGTGTAACAACATCGGATTGTGATAAAACTTCTTCAAGAGTTTTATAAACGAAGCCATTTTCCATTGCGAATTTTGTATCAGGATATAAGTCATAAGCTAAAACATTCATATCAAAACCATGGGCTATCTCTATAACATTTTTCCCTATTTTACCAGTACCAATTACTCCAAGAGTTTTCCCATTCAGGTCAAAACCTTGTAAATTTTTTGGTATGAAATAATCTCCATTATCTTTCAACGCCTGATTCGCTTCCCTGATTTTCCTAGACAGAGTCAGGAGCAGAGCGAAAGCGAATTCGGCAACCGTCTCCGAACCATAGGCAGGCACATTGGAAACTTTTACCCCCTTGGTTTTAGCATATTCACAATCAATAAAATCAAACCCTGTGGTACGTGTAGCTATAAATTTCAAATTAGGAATTGCGTCAATAACATTTTTACCCACTAAAGAATCCTTAAAGACACAGATAATTTCAGCATCTTTTACTTTGTTTACATTCTCTTCATTAAGTTTTTCTTCACAAAAGGAAACCTCTGCTCCAGAGAAAGCTTGAACGAAAATGCTCTGCTCGGTTTTTGACACCTCAAAAAATGCGATTTTCATAACATTATTATATCACAAAATCTATTTAAAGATATTCTTTAAAAAGGAGAAAAAGTCATCAGAAAAGCTGGTTTTAGGGGGCGCTGGTGGGGTCTTGTCTTCAACCACCACGATGACATTTTCCCCTTCTTTGGCCAAGCCATAGTTTTCTCTGAAAAACTTCTCCTTACCCTCTTCCGTTTGTAAGCTATTTATATCAGCTAAAAGCTTTTCTTTTTGTTCTTTCAGTTCGGCTACTTTGTTTTCAACTGCCTGTTTGTTTTTTCCGGTTTCTTCCATTTTATTCCAAAAACCTAAAACACTCCACGCGAAAATCAATATTATAGCGCCCAGCAACACCAAAACAGGCCTTGACTGCAAGATATTTCTCCACACTCTTTTTTTCTGAAAATTTCTCATATTTTATAAAATATGTTACACTCAGTATATGCTTTTCAATAAAAAACACCAAAAGAAAATCCAAGTCGCTTGGGCAGTAGTCAGTGTGCTAATCATCATCAGCATGATTCTGCTTTACTCCCCGATGTTTAGGTAAAATACCTCACCCAGTCTTCGACAGCCTCTCCTAATTTAGGAGAGGCTTGATCGTTTAAAAAGAGCAAGGCTCTTTTTAGTCTTTATTTCGCATCATTTTCAAAAATATATCTTGGGAAATATTCACTTTCCCTTTTTCTTTCATCTTTTTCTTTCCCTTTTTCTGTTTTTCCCGAAGCTTCATTTTGCGGGTGATATCGCCTCCGTACATATGCTGAGTCACGTCCTTTTTCATACCTGAAAGAGTGCGGGAAGAAATAATGCGCCCGAGAGCTCTACCTTGAATTTTCAAAGTAAACATTTGTCTTGGTAATATCTCCGCCAGTTTTTCTACCGCCTTTTCGGCTTCTTCTTCAGCTCTTTTCTTGGACACGACCCTAGAGAAAGCAGGTACCACTTCATCAGCCACCAAAACATCCAGCCGTGTAACATTAGCTTTTCGCATCTCTCCAATTTTATAAGAAATGGAACCATAGCCCGAAGAGGTGCTCTTCAATTCATCAAAGAAATTTCGCATTAGCTCTCGCAGTGGCATAGTGACAGACACAGAGGAGCGATTGTCTCCGAAATTATCCGTCTCTCCTATCTCACCTTCGTGATCAAAAAGAAGTTGCATAATGTTGCCGATGTATAAGACCGGGGTGATTATTTTCAGATCCACCCACGGTTCAAAAACGTCTTCTATCAGTCCGTCGTCTGGGAAAAAGTATGGAGAATAAACTTTCTCCCGTTTTCCATTCTTCATTATCACTTCATAAGTGATGGACGGCGTAGTGATAACCAATTTTAAATTAAATTCGCGTTTCAGTCTCTCGGTAATAATTTCCAAATGAAGCATCCCTAAAAAACCACAACGGAAACCTTTACCCAATGAACCCGAAGATTCTTCTTCGTAAGAAAATGCCGAATCAGAGAGTTTTAATTTTCCCAATGAAAGTTTCAATTCCGCAAAGTCATCTGCATCCTCAGGGAAAACAGAAGCCCAAACTACCGGCATTGGTTGCATATAACCCGGGAAAGCTGGCAATGGATTCTTGAACATAGTGATTGTATCTCCGACAGAGGCGATGCCCGGCTTTTTGATTCCGGTAACGATGTAGCCAGTTTCCCCAGCAGACAAATGTTCGCAAGGGGTTTCTTCGGGAGAAAAAGTGCCAACTTCAAGAGCGGTAAATTTCTCGCCAGAAACGGCAAAAAGTAAAGTGTCTCCTTTCGCCACCCTGCCGTCTAGCACCCTAACGAAAACTATTACTCCCCGATGATTTGAATATTTAAAATCAAAAACAAGGGCCCGCAACTCATCTTCTTTCTCGTATGTTCTTTTCGGCTCTGGAATGCGTTTTATAACCTCCTGTAAAAGACTTTCTACTCCCTCTCCCGTGCGTCCAGAAACTAGCAGAATTTCGTCTGGATTACAATTTAAAAGCTTCACAACCTCCTCTTTCACATCAGAGACCCTGGACAACGGCGAATCAATCTTGGACAGTACAGGAATGATTTTAAGGCCTCCCTCGCGAGCCATAGCAAGCGTAGTAAGCGTTTGCGCCTGGACTCCCTGTGTTGAGTCTATCAGTAAAATAGAGCCCTCTACGGCCTTTAGAGCGCGAGAAACCTCGTAAGAGAAATCTATATGCCCAGGAGTGTCTATGAGATTTAAAACGAAAGTACCACCTCCCCCTTCGGGTACTCCTCCTAATTTAGGAGGAGAGGAATCTTCCCCTCCTTGTTGAGGAGGGGTGCCCTTTAGGGCGGGGTGGTAATTATATTCCATCCTAACTGGTTGCATTTTGATAGTAATTCCCCGCTCTCGCTCCAGGTCCATAGAGTCCAATACCTGATCCCGCATTTTGCGAGTTTCAATGGTGTGAGTAATCTCAAGCATTCTGTCCGCCAAGGTACTCTTGCCGTGGTCAATATGCGCTATTATTGAGAAATTTCTAATGTGTTTCAAATCCATAAAACTATTCTAGCAGAGAAAAAATTAAATTACATTCTTGAATCCCCCAGCCTGAAGATCCCATAATTTTTTATATAGTCCGTCTGTCTTGTTTGTAAGTTCATCGTGAACGCCATCTTCAATAATTTTCCCCTTATCAAGCACAATAATTCTGTCCATCTGCCTGATGGTTGAAAGTCGGTGCGCAATGACAATCGTTGTTTTACCCTGGATAAGTTTAGAGAGTGCATCTTGAATTAAAGATTCGGAATGAGAATCGAGTGATGAGGTAGCTTCATCCAAAATAAGAATCGGGGCATTTTTCAAAATAGCCCGAGCGATGGCGACTCGCTGACGTTCTCCACCTGAAAGTTTTATTCCTCGCTCTCCCACATAGGTTTCATAGCCTTTTGGCAGAGCATCAATGAAATCATCACAGTGAGCAAGATGAGCGGCATTCAATACTTCTTCGTCGGTTGCATCACGTCTGCCATAACGAATATTTTCTAAAAGAGTGCGGTGAAAAAGAATCGGGTCTTGAGGAACAAAAGCGATTTTTTCGCGTAGATTTTCTTGAGAAATAGCACTGATGTCTACCCCGTCTATTTTTATTTTTCCCAAGGAAAGATTAAACAATCTCATAAGTAAGCGCACAAAAGTAGTTTTACCTGCCCCCGAAGAACCAACGATGGCGACTTTCTGTCCCGCCGGAATGGTTAAAGAAAAATTGTCTAATACCTTTGAATTATTATTTTCATAAACATATGTAACACTTTCAAAAACAACCTCCCCCTTGGCGTTATTTAAAATATCTGTCGGCTTATCCATAATTTCATACGGAGTGCTAAGAATAACGGCCATTTCCTCTGCATCAGCAAAGCTTTCATAGTATGCGCGCACAATAGCGCCGAAACTCCATAGACTTTCAGCTAAACGCACAAAATAACTTTGCAACAAAACGACTATGGGTAAAGTAACTAACCCAAGCTTCCAATCTCCAAGAACTACCCAGAAAAGAATAAATTCAACACAGACAGTATAAAAGGCCTGTATAGTTGAAAGACCCTCCCATAAATACCAGTTTATGGTGGTTTTTTTTCGTTGATCTTGAATGACGTCTCTAGTACGTTTTTTTTCATACTCATTCCCGGTAAATAACTGAACTGAAGAGTGATTGCCAATAACATCGGCAAAAACCCCGGTTGTCTTTGAGTCGGCTTCAGACGCGATAATATCGTATTTCAATTTAAAGCGAATGTAAATAAAAGCTGTTACTAAAAATGCAATACTAAAAACTCCCAGAATCAAAGAATACTTGGGCATTAATACATAAAAAGCAACAATGGTTCCACCTCCTCTAATAATAAGTGGCAAACCGTCAGTCATCATTCTGTCGGTCAATTTTTCAAAAGCTCTGGTGTATTTGTTTATCCTCTGGGTTAAAGACCCACTAAAATTATTCGCAAAGAAAGAATGCGAGTGGCCGACCAGGTAAGAAAACGCCTGTTCGCGAAGACTTGCCATAGTACTAGCTTCAAAATATGACAGAAAGTACCCTGAAAATCTACGAAATACGAAACGGCTAAAATTTAATATCAAAATTAAGATAATTATGGATTTAGCTGTAGAAATAAAAGTAAAATCATTACTACTTAAGACATCCCATAATTTTAAATACTGAAGAGGTATATAAACATCAAGCAGTGATGCAGCTATCATAGAAATAACCACCGTAAAAAAGGACGTTTTGTAACGTTTTGCAGCTTGCCAAAAGTACTTGAGCACCAAACCTCTATGTAAATTTGAATAATCTCTTTCCATATAAAAAAAGACACGTAATGTGTCACTTTTTTATTATACCACGTAAAATATAAAAGCCTATATTTTAAAGCTCCTCCGGGGACGGGGCGATAATCTTCGCTCGCCAGAACTTGGTTTTCAAGGTCTTTATTAAATCGTTCAATTCTTCATTTTTGAGCAAATATAAGACGAAAATAGCAGTCATTATACCCAAAATTCCGGAAATAAAACCTTGGAAAAAGATGCCCCAGAAGGTGGTCGTGCCGAAAATCGGAGAAAATATATTCAAACTCAGATAACTGACCAACCCCAGGACAAATGACGCGCCCAAACTTTGGAAAAAAGTCTTGGTGATGAAAGATTTTTTCGGCAAGAAATCTTTCATCACAAAAATCCAGTGCAGAACAAAATTGAAAATAGTTCCCACGGAATACGCGAGTGGCAACATCAACACTTCCGTGCCCTCTATACCATCAACTTTCAGTATTGACTCTATAAAATATCGGAATATCGGCACGTTTTCAAAAACATTAATAAATACGTAAGATAAAATTATAATCAACATAGAGGAGAAAAAATTAACCAGAAGCGGGCGCCTGGTGTTGCCTATTGCGTAATACGCGCGGGATAAAAGAGCAATCATTCCCTGAGCTAAAATAGAAACGGAAAAAATCGCAAGTGAAGCCGCCACTAGACGAGTATCATCCCAAGAGAAAGACCCAGAGCCGAGAATCACGCGCACGATTTGCGCACGAAGCACAATGAACAGAAAGATCACTGGCAGAGACCAGAATACGATAGCTCTCCCTGCGGATTTCAAGTGTTTTAAAAATTCATCTTTTTTGCCATCACAAAAAGATTTCGCCAAGGTGGGAAAGGCCGCCACCGCATATGATATGCCTATGATATTGAGCGGTACGGATTGCAGACTGAAAGAAAAGTTAAAGACCGAGATAGACCCACTCTTTAAGAAGGAAGCGAGCGCAACAATGGAGATAAGGGCGATGCTGTTAAAGGCAAGGCCGAGAGTGCGCGGAAACGAAGAAGAAGCGGTGCCTTTGATATTTTTTAAGTTAACAGGGAAAGAAAATTTTGGAGTAAAACCGCAACCGTGTGATGCTAATGCTTGTACGCCGAAATGCATAAAGGCTCCCAGAGCCACTCCCAGAGCCAGCCCCTTGATACCAAAAATCGGATAGAAAAATATAACTCCAGCAATAATCCCAAGGTTGTAAAGAATCGGACTTAGAGAATAAATAAAAAATTTACGGAAAAGCTGGGTAACGGTACCGAAGAGATTGGATAAGCCCATCAAAATGGGAGAAAGCAACATTATCCTTGAAAGCATAACCACTTGCTCTTGGTAGAATGGGCTAAAGCCGGGTGCGATAAAAACCACCAGTTTGGGCATCAGAAAGAAAGCAGTGGTGGCAACCAATACCATCAAAATGAAGAAGACGGTAAAAATATCATTCAAATATTTTCGGGCTTCGTCTGTCACTTTATCCCCTTCCATTTTAGCAACAAGAAAAGGGATAATGACGGTGATAGACGCGAGCGATGCCACAGAAATAAATATGAGGTCCGGTATACGGAAAGCTGCATAGTATGCGTCGAGAGATGCGGAAGGTCCGATAAAATGCGCAATGGAGCGGTCGCGGAAAAGCGCCAAAATCTGGGACAACAACGTGAGACAGCCGAGGAGAAGCGCCGCCTGGTTTATGTTCCCGGACTCTTTGGTAAAAATTCTTAAAATCTTCTCCATCGGCAATTTTCGTTATCTTTTCGTAACTTTCGCATGTTTTTCGTATATTTTTATTGTTTGGGTTTGTCGGTTACTGGGGTAGCGGAAGGAACTGAAGAATTATTCAAGGAGTTTAAATAATCTATTAAATTTTTATCGTTTGGATAGAAAGAGAGGGCAGTTTTCGCATAGGAAATCGCCTCACTATTATTCCCCTCCTTTTTAGCAATTTGAGATAAGACAATGAGGGCATCTATGTAATCTTGTTTTAGAGCGAGAGAGGCTTTAGCATACTCCTTTGCGTCTTTGGTATTTCCAAGCGCCAAAGAGACATTGGCTATAGCGAGCTTAATCCCTGGATTAAGTGGATTCAAGACAGCGGCGGACTGGTAAGCCGACAGCGCTTTACTGTAGGTATCTTTCACTCCAAGCAATCCGAGGTTTTGATATACAGAACCGAGCAATTGGAAATTCAAATGATTTTGAGAATCATACGTAGTGGCCAGTTGCGCACTACTTAACGCTTGGTCTAGACTTGTTTGCAAGTTCGCCTTATCTGCATCAGAAAGCTCTGTTTCAGAATTAGCTAAAGAATTTAATTTCGTAACATGTATTTGTGAGTAGGTGCGCAAATACAAATCATTTGAATAGAGACCAAGGGCTTTGCCGATGGATTCTTCGGCCGCCGGAATAGTAGATGAACTGATAGCTCTACCAAAATAAGAAACTGAGGCAAAGCGTTCAATATATCTGAATGAAATAGCTGCAGAAAAGATTACCACCACGATCAAAACAAGGATAGAGACAAAACTCTTCCTGTGGTCATTTAAAAATGACACCAACACTTCCTTGCCTGTCGCGGAAGAAACCAAGCCGATGAATATTCCCGTAAAAGCAAGCGCCAGTAAAAATATTACCGGTCCTGTGAAATAGAAGAAAGAAGCAATAAACAGATAAAGAGACAACACAAAGAAGGCCAGCATCTCCCAATTTGCTTTGTCTTTAATATTGGAAAATACTGATTTCGCTCCGCCGACCAAAAACAAAACCAAGAAAACAAGCCAAGCGAGAATGCCGAGAATACCGGTAGTGGCCAAAAACGTAGGAATCAGTCCGGAGCCGGAACCAAAAGCAACATCCCAAAACTGAGTATCGTTTATTGACTGTGGTTTGTACATTGACCAGGCGGTATTGAATCTGTTCGGGCCCAGCCCAAAGATGGGATCTTTAGACAAGACTCCCTTGGTGACGGACATCGTAGCTACAAAAGATGGACTTATTTCCGTGTTTGATAATTGCAAACGATTTGGAATAATATTGCCTATAAATTGTCCGGACATAAAAAACAACAGAGAAAGCATCACAACGATAAAAGAGGTTATCGGAAAATGTTTTTTCTCTCCCTCTTCCTTGTTCCCCTGGAAAGCGATGGACGTCTTATAAACAAAAATAATAAGACTGGATATCCCCAGAAGTATCCAAACCAATGGGAAATTCACGGAAGCCACTAAAAGAATTGAAAGTAAAATAAATATTTGGAGCAAAATTTTCCTCATTCTAGAGATTGGGAAAAACTCAACAACTAAAAGGAACATAAGACAGGAAAATCCAGCGAAAAGTCCTAGCGCATTCCAAGAACCCAAGACATTATCCATTTTACCCGCCAAAATCCCCAAAGAAAAAATTTGGGGCATAAATAAATGCGCGGTCTGGAAAACTAAGACAATGGCTGAGGACAATATCACGCCGAGCAGAACCACCTTTGCTCTTTCTTTGGTTTTGAAAATAATAGAAGACATCAACATCAGAATGAAACCGGAGAAAATAAACCAGAAGCTTCCGACATCAAACATCGTCCCGAATAAAGACACTTGTGAATTCGCAGAAAAAACAGAAGAGAGTAGGAAGGAGAGAACCACCCCGAACCCCGAAACCAATAACCAAGACTTAGGGAAAATTATTTCACCATCGGAGAATCTAGCTATGGCCCAGAAAATCACGCAGGCGACAAGCCCCACAACTAGAAGCAACCCTTTGGAGGTTTCAACTGGAATTTTAGTAAAAGGCAAACAAAAAACCGGCAAAAGCACTACTACTAAAAATAATGATAAAAATGAGAGCCTATCAAATATGTTTGAACGCATAAGATATATTATACTATATGCTAATAATAAAACGCAAATAAATCTTCTACAGAACTACATTCACCAGCCTGTTTTTCACATAAATCACTTTCTTAATATTACCACCCCCCACATATTTCAAAACAACTTCGTCTGTAATGGCCTTCTTTTTTACCGTTTCTTCATCATCTTCCACCCTTATCATAATTTCGGTTCTGACTTTACCGTTTATCTGCACCGCTATTTTTATTTCTTCATCCTGAATTAATTTTTCATCCCATTTAGGCCAATCAGATATGTTGATAGATTTCTTTTCTCCTAATAACATCCACAGTTCTTCTGAAATATGAGGCGCAAAAGGAGAGAGAATCTGTAAAAATTTCTTAAAATCTTCCTTCGATACACTTTCAGCTTTTTCCATTTCAGTAGCTAGAATCATTAAAGCGGAAATTGCGGTGTTGAAATTCATCCCCTCTATGTCTTCTGATACTTTTTTGATAGTCTTGTGAAGAAGTTTTGAAATAGAAGAATTCTTTTTCTCCAAAACCCTTTTTCCTATTCTCCAAACTTTTTCAATAAATCTTCTCGCACCAATAATACTTTCTGTAGACCAAGCGACTGACTGATTGAATGGCCCCATAAACATCTCATATATACGCAAGGTGTCAGCACCATATGTTTTTACTATATCATCCGGATTTATTACATTTCCAAGAGATTTAGACATTTTTACACCCCCCTCACCCAATATCATCCCGTGCGAAGTGCGCTTTTTATACGGCTCAGAAGTGGGCACCAGTTTCAAATCAAAAAGAAACTTATGCCAGAAACGCGAATACAAGAGGTGGAGTGTGGTATGCTCATTTCCTCCGTTATACCAGTCCACTGGCGTCCAATATTTTAAATTCTTTTTACTTGCAAAAGTTTTTTTATTTTTTGGGTCTGTGTATCGCAAATAATACCAGGAACTCCCTGCCCAGTTTGGCATAGTGTCCGTTTCCCTCTTTGCCTTTCCTTTACATTTGGGACATTTGGTATTTACCCATTTCGCAATGTTTGCAAGGGGCGATTCTCCACTATCCGTGGGCTGATAATTTTTCACTTTCGGAAGTTCTACTGGTAAATCTTTCTCCGGCACAGGAACTATCCCGCATTTATCACAATGCACAACCGGTATAGGCTCACCCCAATATCTCTGACGAGAAAATACCCAATCCCGAAGTTTAAAAGTGGTTTTTTCTTTTCCTCCGACAAATTTTATTATTTCCTTTTTGGCTATTTCGGAATCCATGCCGTTAAATTTGTCAGAATTATGGAGAACTCCTTTACCTGTAAAGATATAATCTGGATTATTAATCAAATCCACAACAAATTCACCTTCTATCACAGTAAAGAAATTTTTTAAATCTTCTTTTTTTATCCACACAGCATCATGGATACTTTCCTCTTCCTTGCTTATTGGATCACGAGACTCATCAACTAAATCAAAAAAGACGTATCGAAATCTCGCCCAGCGGTTTTGTTTTTTAACTCTGTGATAAAATTGATTTTGAATTGCTATGTCTGTATTTTTAATAAGTTTTAAATTTTTATATCCTGTTTCTTCATAAACTTCGCGCCTAGCCGCTTCTATAACATCTTCGCCTTCTTCAACCCCCCCCGTAATTAATCCGTGCATTTTGAATGCTTTCCACGAACTACAAAGATACGAATTATCTTTAGGATTCCTGACAACAATACATACGGCATTTCTGTCTACGAAAGGCATATCTTTTTTAACAGCCGACTCACCCTCAGTTGAAACATAAAGGGGTTCTACTACTCTTTTTATTTCTAAACTATATTTCTTTGCGAACTCAAAATCCCTTTCGTCGTGTGCCGGCACGGCCATTATCGCCCCGGTACCATAAGTTGCTAGCACATAATCAGCAATCCATACAGGAATCTCTTCTTTTGTAGCTGGATTTATCGCCTTTATTTCTTTCAATTCCACTCCTGTTTTTATTTTATCTTCCCCCGTACGTTCAATTTCTGTTTTATTTTTTACTTCTTTAATGTATCTTTCGACTTCATTCCAATTTTTAATTTGCAATTTCAACTTGCCAACCAAATCATGTTCTGGCGCAAGCACTAAATAAGTCGCTCCAAAAATAGTATCGGGTCTGGTTGTAAAAACTTTCACCACTTCCCCTATCCCGGGAGTAGGGGTGGGGATAACTATTTTGAATTCAATCTCTGCGCCTTCACTCTTCCCTATCCAATTCCTCTGCGCCAGTTTTATCTGAGGAAGATAATCTACATCATCCAAGTCTTTATGGAGTCTCTCGGCATATTTAGTTATGGCTAGCATCCATTGCTCTTTATCTCTTTTTTCCACCGGAGTTCCACACCTCTCACAGACCCCACCAACCACTTCTTCATTAGCCAGACCTATTTTATCTTTCGGGCACCAGTTTATATTTATCTTGGCTTTGTAGGCTAAACCTTTCTTCAAGAATTGTAAAAATATCCACTGCGTCCATTTATAATATTTTGGGTCAGTAGTATTTATCTCTCGCGACCAATCAAAAGAGAAACCTATTGATTTGAGTTGTTTACGAAAAGTATCAGTATTTTTTTTAGTGACTACTCGCGGATCTTTACCTGTTTTTATCGCATAGTTTTCCGTAGGTAGACCAAAAGCATCCCAACCTATCGGATAAAGAACATTGAAACCTTCCATTCTTCTTTTTCTAGAAATAATATCAACACCAGTATATGACCTAGGGTGTCCTATATGAAGACCAGCTCCAGAAGGATAAGGAAACTCTACCAAACTATAATATTTTGGCTTTTGGGAAAAATCTTTAGCATGATAAATCCCATTCTTTTCCCAAATAGTCTGCCATTTCTTTTCTATCTTTTTATGGTCATATTCCTTCATATCTTACATAATAACCAAAAAACCGCCCCAATGCAAAAGTAATATAAGCGCAAAGCGGTTTTTGATATCTCTAAACTTTATTTAGTTAGTTTAATATATGGGATAAATATCTTCATCTATGGTTCGTTCAAAACAAGTACGTCCTTCTTGGTGATCCCAAGATTCATTTACTCCACCACCTGGATAAGGATATGATACATTGGCCATATCCTTCTCGTACATCGGTATTACTCCACCATTGCTATACTCCCTCCAACCTTTTTGTATTGGCAAAGAAAATGTTGCACAAAGCTCAAAAGTCATTTTGCTTTTAACTGTATATTCATAAGTCCTCCCTTTTTCAAATTCAGGTTCAACGGGTAAAGAAAACCCAGAAATAGGATTTGCGAGTTCTGCTAAGTTTGCTGGCAACTTTTCTTTTTGTTGCCAATAATTAATTACTTGATATTGGATACTTTGAAGGTCATTTACTCTTCTATCATCTAAGCGTAAGGACCTTTGTGTCATCGGACTGCCGATAATCATAAAACTGTAACTAATGGATGCAATGACAAGAATAATGCCAATGAGGCCAAAGGTTAAACCTATTTTGGATTTAGAATCTTCTTTTTCTCGAAGTAGAAATACATAATAAAAACCAATCAAAATAGCAACGACTAGAACAGTTACAACCTTCAAAATAAATCTATAAGTTATCTCTCCAGAAATAAAATATCTTACTAGAGTTACGAGGTCGATGACAACGATAAGTGAAGACAAGAAAAGAATGATATACATTACCCATTTCTTGAAAATTTCATCTATGTGCCCAAGTTCTTTTCCAAATCTTCTCCAAAAATAAGAAACAATAATGAAAATCGGAAAGAAAATAATAAGTGTAGACAAAGCCATACGAATACTTTCATATTCATAAGTGGAGTATCCGTATTGGTAACTGGAATTTAAGACATCCGGAAAACGTTTATTCAGTGTTTCAAAAACAAGATTAAGAAATGATACTACTGAAGTTATTAATGTTATTAATACACCCAAACACAAGAAGAAAAAACCGACACTAAATTTAGACCTTGTAACATTTGTTTGTGTTTCCATAATAGACCTATTTTACCACAAAAATTTAATTTCTGCTCCAAACGGCCGTGTTGGCAAGCGAAATAAGGCGGTTTTGAGACTTTTCCAGTACGCATAATTCTCCTTGTTTTACGTTTTCGCCAAAGTCTTTCATTGTTTCAGACAATGCATATCCCAAAGAAAGAGAAGAAGAATCAATCGCATATGAAGTCAAAATTACAAAAAGAGGTTTATCGCTCAGAACTTTTTTAACTTGTGAAAGTAGTTTTGGTAGCATTTCTTCTATTTTCCAAATTTCCCCTTTTGGTCCCCTGCCAAATTTGGGCGGATCCATGATAACCGCATCATATTTATTTCCTCTTTTTTCTTCCCGTTCCAAAAATTTTAGAACATCATCTTCTATCACCCGCATCGGCGCGTCGGCTAACTCGGCGTTTAATTTCTGATTTTCTTTCGCCCAATTTAGGGTCTGCTTGGAGGCATCTACGTGTGTCACTTCCGCCCCAGCCCGCAAAGCAAAAAGGCTTGCTACCCCAGTGTAACCAAACAAATTTAGAAATTTGATAGGTCTTTTAGCATTTTTAATTTTTTCTTCTATAAAATCCCAGTGACTTGCCTGTTCGGGGAAAAATCCTAAATGTCGAAATGGCGTCGGGGAGGCTAAAAATTTAATTCCCTTATATTCCATCTCCCATTTTTTGAGCGAAGACTCCCCTCGCTCACTTGCCATCTTCCATCCAGCTTTTGCACCGACTTTGGAACTCCAGAATTTTCCGTCAGCTTTTTCCCATTCCTTATTGGAAATATTTTTGGGCCAAACAGCATCTTCGTAAGGTCGTACAAAAACATACTGCCCGAATTTCTCCAGCTTTTCACCCTCACCGGTATCCAGAAGTTCATAATCTTCCCAATCTTTTGAATAAAAAATGCTAATTTCTTTTTTGGTCATATTAAAAATTCTACCACGTCTCCATCTTGCACAATATATTCCTTGCCTTCCGTTCGTACCCAGCCACGTTCTCGCGCTTTGGCAAAACTTCCGGCCTCAATTAATTGCTCATAAGACACCACCTCAGCCCGAATGAATTTCTGCTGAAAATCCGTATGGATTGAACGACCGGCAAATGGAGCCGTCGCCCCACGGAGAGTCGTCCAGGCGCGTGATTCATCTTCTCCGGTAGTGAAAAAAGTAATTAAATTCAATAAGTCATAACCAGCCTTTATCAGATTATCCAACCCAGAGCCGAAGACTGGGTCAACTTCTATATAAGGACCGGGAAGTTTGGACACAAAATCATTTTTTACATTTTCCGCCGCCTCGGATTTGTTTAATACATAAAGAGTGGGTTTCTTAATCCCCGCTTGTTCTAACTCAAAATTTATAACTTCAATATCAAAAAGCGGGTCAATTTTATTATGTACGTGAATGGTATTCGTATCTTCAAAAACTCTCACCACTTCAATGATGGCGTCTACTTCGCGAATATGAGAAAGAAATTTATTACCGAGACCCGCACCCTCGGAGGCCCCCTTTACCAGTCCGGCGATATCCACAAACTCTACCACCGCGGGGATGGTTTTTTTTGATTTGGAAATAGCGGAAAGCTTGGTCAAGCGTTCATCCGGCACTGGAACAATCCCCACTGACGGGTCAATAGTGCAAAATGGATAATTCTCTGCTGGCACACCCTTTTTCGTCAGCGCGTTAAAAAGCGTAGACTTACCCACGTTTGGCAGACCGACGATTCCTATAGACAAAGACATAGGGAAAATATAGCAAAAAATAGCACAAAAGTCATTCTTGTGCTGTGCTATTTGTTTGCGTTCCTATAAGATTTTCTCTCCTCGAATGATTCTAAGTAAAACAATTATAACTGCAACCACAAGGAGTACGTGGATAAGCCCTCCAATCGTATAAGACGTCACCATTCCGAGAAGCCATAAGATAACCAAAATCGCCACTATTGTTGTAATCATATTTTTATAAAATTAATTATTAAAGAAAACTTGTCACAATCACTTAAACGTTAACTAGTCCCTGTTTCTTGGTCGTTTAATTTAACAGCAGCTTCGGGGGTAGAAACTGTTTTACTCATTAGAAATATTTTAATAATTCCCCAAGCAACGATAAAGTACACGAACATAGCCAGAAGAGTAGTCCATTCAAAAACACTACCTTCCACCTTGGTCATCCGAAAAACACTGATAAAGGGAGCTGCGAATATATTGGTAATACCATAAATCAATTTTGTAAAACCGGCACCACTATTCGCCGCGAGCAACTTCAAAACGAAACGAAACAACAACAGTATCTCTACAAAACCAAGAATATACCAAACGATTTGTGTGCCTCTATAGAGAGGTTTAGTCGTGGGTGAATTGTATGAATCCATATATTTTATTTATTAATTAATAACCAGAGTACATAGTCGAGCACTATCCTCATCTAAAATGACGTTCCAGGGTGAGAATAATTACAGTTAGTTAGAAATTAGTTAAATACTAGGCTAGTTTTTTTAATTCATCCTCGTACTTTTTCATTACTTCCATTGAGGCAGTCATCTGATCCATCCCCGCATCCATCTTGGCTTTGGTCTCTGTTGCAATATTTTTAAAAAGCTCCGGGTTCTTCTCTATCATAGAAATAAACATATCTATCTGCGCTTCCGGCACACCTTGAGTACGAAGCATTTTTTTAAGCAAGAAATTTTTAAACATAAATATATTATATATTAAACTCTTTCGTCAGAAGTAATTTGACCGTTATCCAGATGAATGATCCGCTCTGCAAATTTACTATACTCCACTTCGTGAGTAACCATAATTATAGTCTGCCCTTCGGAATGCAATTTTTTGAAAATATCCATAACAATACGAGAAGATTCGTTGTCCAGGTTTGCCGTCGGCTCATCGGCAAAAAGAATTTTCGGCTCGTGGGCGATGGCACGCGCGATACTTACCCGCTGTTGCTCCCCTCCCGAGAGTTGACTCGGTAAATTGTTTAATCTTTCTCCGAGACCCACCAAGGTCAAATGTTCCGCCGCCTTCGCGTACGCTTTTTTCTCCGGAAGATTCTGCATCAAAAGCGGGATGGCCACATTTTCAAGCGCAGTCATTTCCGGAAGCAAGGCATAATCTTGAAAAACATACCCCAATTGAGAAAGACGGAAAGACGTTCGTTCCGCTGTGCTTAAGGCAAGCACATCTTTTTCATCAATTTTTATATCCCCACTAGTCGGTTCATCAAGGAGACTCATCTGGTAAAGAAGGGTACTTTTTCCGGCACCGGAACGGCCCATAATAGCGACAAATTCCCCACTCTTCGCCAAAAAGTCTATTCCTTTCAGAACTTCTGTGGTCTTTTCTCCGTCTTGGAATGATTTTTTAAGATTTTTTACTTCTATCATATGTTTATTCTAAATATTTTTTACTAATTCCTGCCAAGTATTGAATCAAGTGTGTTCTTGCGAACGACCAGTCTGGCGGGAATGAATCCGGCAATGATTGTCGTAACCATCAGCAACCCTATTCGGAGCATAGTGCCACCAATGGGAGCCACCAATATTCCATCACTGAAAGAAAAGTCTATCGGATGCGCGGTCATCCACGGTTCCAGAAATCCATAAAGCACGATAAGGCCTACGACTGAACCGCAAAGCGCGTAAAAGAAAGACTGTAGGATATATGATATTTCAATAGCAGATTCGTTTATACCTATTCCTTTCAAAATTCCTATGAACTTCCTTCGGGTGATGGCATTAATAAATATAACTATAAAAATAGTGATGGAGGCCACAACAAGTCCGATAGAAGAAAGCATATTCCCGAGCAGAGAAAAAGTGGCAATCATATCTTTAATAAATTTCGGCTGAGCGTCAATATAGGTCTGCACCTTGGCAACTTTGTCCACGCCGTTTCTCTTTAAAATATCTCGTACAACAGCCGGGTCCGTGCCAGGTTTCAATTTGATGGATATTTCATCCACATTATAGTCGTTTCTGTCTATAATACTTCGCAGTTGAGAATCAATCATGAAAACTCCCATGGAAATCTGATCTACTTTTGCTTTTAAAATACCTTTTATGGTCACCTCACGCTCTACTCCGTTTAAAGTCATGCGTACTTTTACGCCTGGTTTTATATTCTCAAGAGCGGTAAAGCCAGGGTAATCAAAGTCCATATATTTTTTATCAAGATAAGCGCCCAACAATATCTTGTCGTAATCTCCCGGAACCAAATATTCTCCTTCTACAATAAATTTTGAAATGTCAGTAACAGTGTTTTCAGCTACAGGATTTATGCCATAAAAAGAAGCTGCCGCGATGTTTGGTTTCTCTTTGTCGTTTGTGCGTGTTTTGTAATTTGCCTCCACAGTTCCTCCTTCCATATATCGTGCTGTCATATTTTCTACCTGTGGCAATGATTTCACGATACTGATGATTTCCGGACTGTTTTCTATGTAAGTTTTATTATTTAAACTGGAAATAATAACATCACTCGTATAGTGAGTACGTACAGCATTGATAGCTCCCTGTAAAAGCCCCACGAGGATACCACTTACTACTACAAGATTTAGAAAAGTAAAAAACATCACGAAGATTATGAGTATCGTAGTCCACAAGCTTGATCTTCTTATTTGTCGCCTGGCTAGAAAAAGGCCCATGCGTATATTTAATGAAGAAAACATAATTTTTTTATTCCACTTCTGGGTTAAGAACAACCTCATCACCATCAGAAAGACCAGAAACAACTTCCACTTGACCCAACGTAGAGGTGATACCCAAAACAACTTCTTTTTCCAACACCTCTTCACCCACTTTTACTTGCACAAACTTTTTCCCTTCTCTGTCAAAGATAACTCCCCCGGGAATCACCACAACATTCGGCTTGCTGAAAGTGATTATTGTAACACTGGCCGTCATACCTGATTTAATACGGTCATCCTTTGCGTCAAACTGAAGCTTTATTTTATAAGTTGAAACCCCGTCCCTTATAGTCTCAGCTGGGTCTATGGAAATAACTTTCGCGTAAAACAACACCTCTTCTCCATAAGCATCCAGAGTAATGCTTGCCTTGTCTCCGAATTTAATTTGAGCGATATTCACCTCCGGCACATAGCTCTCTATCTGGAAAGTATCCGCGCTCATCATAGCAATAAGGGGCACATTAGGAGACGCTATCTCGCCGACTTTGGCATCTATTCTGGTTACTACACCATTAAACGGCGCGCGAATATAATAATCTGACAAATTGTTTTTGGCATCTTGTAAATTATTTTCTTCCCGCTTTACTGTAAGCAACGCATCTCCTATGTCTAAATCGGTGCTTGAAAAAGCGTCCTCGTAATCTTTTATGTTATTTTCCGCAGAGAGTAATTCATCAAGATGCCCATTAATATCATCGGTGTATCCGGCGAGAGTCGTCTTTGAAGTAGCATAGTCGGCTTGCCTATTCGTATCGTCAGCCAAATAATCTACTAAATTTTTCGTACTTTTTATGGCATTAGAAAAAACCTTAGTGGTTTCATAGGTCTCATTTATGATGGAAAGAATAGCTAATTGAGAAGAGTTGCGGTCCAATAATCTGAAATTCTTTCTGCTGTCTTTAAGGGCACTGTCTGCTTTATAGAAAAGCTTTTCCGCTTCGTCCCGATAATTCTCGGCAGTTGTTCCGCTATTTCGCGCTGTGTTATCGGAAAGGTTGTCTTCATTAAGAACGTCTTCAAGGCCGGTGATAATGGTTGATAAATCCAGAAATGAGTCCGCCACTCTTGTAAAGCCATCGTCGTAAGCTTTCTTTAAATCCGCATCCAAATTTTCATTTGAACCTTCAAGCTGAAGTTTCGCCAGAGATAATTTAGCGCTCTCCAAGCTAATTTCTGCATCTCGCACTGCCTGTTGTGCATCTTTCGCATCAAGCGCTGCGATTAAAGTTCCGGCTTTTATCATCTGATTTCCTCCATCCCCCGTGCCAACCGAGACGAAAATGCGCCCGATACGTCCTCCGTTTTTGAAACCCATATCAACTTCTTCGGAGGCCACCACCTTGCCGGAAATGGAAACTTGGTTGGTAAAATCAGAGTGGCTAACTGTGATAGTATCATTCGTTGCTTTTCCGTTTTTGAAAATAATCAATCCAAGAACGATTAAAACCACGACAACAATGCCGGTTAAAAGCTTTTTTCTCTTTATAAAACCTAAAATTTTGTTTACAAAAGTCATAATGGGACAATTATATCATAAAAAAGTCCCATTTACAAACACTATTTGGGGAAAGAATTAGTTTTGGAAATCAACGTTAAAACTATACATACCCATACCGCATACGCCTTCTATGGGAACACCAGCTTCCGGAATTCCAAGGTCAATCTCCGTTTCTCCCGTCTGGGGTAAGAGCTTTTGGAACTTGGCAGCGCGAACCACCAGGGATGATGAACAATCATATGTGCCATCTGTTTTCACGATCAGTTTCGTAGGTATCCCCGCCTTGGCGGTGGAAAGACGCGGAGAATATCCCCCTTTTGCGTCTATGGTAATGTATTGTATACCATCTTTTATTTCAACATTTTGGACTGATTTAGAATTTTCTTTTCCACCCCAAAAAACTATGCCGATAGCGACCACAAGACCCAACGTAAGAATGATTGAAGCTATTTTGTTCATATAGTTATATGTTAAATAATGGACTAATAATTCCCAAACCCGCTAGCCCCGCCAAAAGCGCAAACAATCCTAGCCCCACCACAATCACACCCGCGGATTTAAAGAAAAGCGGCGCGTATTTGGAATGAGCGAAAGATGCCGACCCGAACGATAACAATAAGAGCATTGGAAGAGTACCCAAAGCAAAACTGAACATAATGAGAAATCCGGACACAAACGATCCGCTTGATAACGCCACAACCTGCATTGACTGAGTAAACCCGCACGGCAGGAAAAATGTCCCGAAACCAATAATAATCGGAGTGAAAGTTTTGTGTTCAATTTTCCTGAAAAAATTAAACATTCCGGAAGGCAGAGTAATTTTGTTTTTAGCGAATACTCCGATTAAATTCAAACCAAGAAGCAACATTACCAAAGACGCAATCAACCCTAAAATGGCGGTAAAAGTGAAATTAATTCCGATAACGTTGCCTAGAGCGCCCAAAGCTCCACCCAAAATTGCAAAACTAAAAAGTCGGCCGAAATGGAAAAGCATAAAATTCTTTTTATCACTCACATTATCTTGCGACACTTTTGCCGAAAGCGACAAAACCAATCCCCCGACGACAGCTAGACAGCTGGAAACAGAAGCAATCAATCCGATAATGAAACTCGTGACGGGGGTCGTCTTTCCCCCGATGCCCAAGTTAAGAACCCCGGATTTTTGTAAGATAAAAAACAATACCAAAAATCCAAGTCCAATAGGAATGGCCTTCCAGATAACACCATCATCATTTTTCACCCCATCAATTTTTTCAACCGACAAAACGTAACCGTTTGGTTTTATTTTACTTGTTAAGACAGCTGCAATTTCTTCAGCATTTTGTTCGCTATCTGTTTCTATCTCAACTGTTTCTTTCTTTAGATCAACTAGAACATTTTTTACAAAGTCTTGCTCACCTAAGACATCTTCAATCAAGATTTTACAAGAGGCGCAATGTGTGCCGGAAACATGGAATGTATATTTTTGCATAATTATAATTTTTTACTTTTAATACGAAGAGAATTTCCGACCACTGAAACACTCGACATCGCCATAGCGAACCCTGCAAATACTGGTGAAAGAAGCCAGCCAAATATTGGATAAAATAATCCTGCTGCCAGTGGAATACCGACAATATTATATATGAATGCCCAGAAAAGATTCTGTTTGATTCCACGCATAGTAATTTTAGAAAGTTTAATAGCTTTTACCAATTTTGAAATATCCCCGTGGAGGAGAGTTATTCCGGCCGATTCAATAGCCACATCGGTACCGGTACCCATAGCTATCCCGACATCAGCCTGCGCGAGCGCAGGAGCATCGTTTACTCCGTCGCCTGCCATTGCGACAATCCTTCCCTCTTCTTGTAATTTCTTTATTTTGGACAATTTGTCCGCTGGCAACACATGCGCCACCACATCATCAATCCCGACCAATGAGGCCATATATCTAGCCGCTCTTTCATCGTCTCCAGTTAACATAATCACTTTTATCCCGAGCTTATGCAGGTCCGCAACCGCTTTTTTTGATTCGGCTTTTATTTCATCCGCCACAGTTACAAAACCTAAAACCTTTTCTGCTGTCACCAGAAGAACAGGGGTCTTGCCTTGCATCGTGTATTGTTCCAGTTTTGAACTATCAAAAGAAATTCCCAGGTCTTCTACAAGCTTCACATTTCCGACAAAGTATTCCACTCCGGAGATTGTTCCCTTCAATCCCTTGCCTGAAATACTTTCAAAATTGGAAACATTTTCTATTTTTATATTTTTTTTTAAAGAGTAATTTAGGATCGCCTCCGCAATAGGGTGTTCCGACTTCTTTTCAAGCGATGAGAGTATGGATATAAATTCTTGTTCCCTGAGGTCGGACATCGGGATCCCTTGATGTCCGACCTCTTTCGCTAGAATTTCAATATCAACCAAGGTCGGTCTACCGACCGTGATAGTACCCGTTTTATCCACCACGACAGTATTTACTTTATGCAACTTTTCCAAAGTAGCCGCGTCTTTAATTAATATTCCTTCTTTCGCTCCTTTACCTACCCCTACTATTATCGCAGTCGGAGTAGCTAGCCCAAGCGCGCAAGGACAAGCGATAACGAGAATACCCACAAAGGACACAAGCCCGAAGGAAAGTGCTTGCGAGAATCCTAGATATTGCGTACCTATCAAGAGCCAAGCGCCCAAGGTAACAAAAGAAATAACGAGCACGACGGGTACGAAGACGCCTGATATCTTGTCAGCCAAAGCCTGTATCGGAGCCCGGCTACCCTGCGCCTCTTCTACCATTTTTATAATCTGCGCCAGCAATGTTTCTCCACCGACTTTCGTGGCTTTAAATGTAAATGACCCCGTCTTGTTTAAAGTAGCTGCCACCACACCATCTCCGACCCCTTTACCGACCGGCATCGGTTCTCCGGTCACCATTGATTCATCAACAAATGATTTTCCTTCAGTAATCACTCCGTCCACGGGAATTTTTGCCCCGGGTTTTACAATAATTAAATCATTGTGTTTCACTTCACCTATTGGGATTTCTATTTCCTTGCCGTCGCGAATCACTAAGGCGGTCTTGGCCTGTAAGTTTAAAAGTTTTTCAATAGCATCGCCAGTTTTTAATTTTGAACGCGCTTCCAGATATTTCCCGAGCGCAATAAAAGTGATGACTATAATTGTCACATCATAATATGTCGCCTCCACATTTATAAAAAGTTTTAGGACGTCTTCAAAGGCAGTAACCGCAAAACTATATAGAAATGCCGCCGAAGTTCCTATCCCTATTAAGGTATCCATATTGGCTTTCCCATAACGAAGAAAGCGATAAAAGCCGAGCAAGTAGGGTTTGCCGACTACGAAAAGCACATAAGTGGCGAACAGAGGCATCAAGTGATGAAAAAATTCCTCAACAGTAAAGCTCATAGCCGGAACCACGCTGTATTTTCCTAAAATTTCCCAGCCCATAACGAAGACGCTTATCACAGCCAGCGGAATCGCCGAAATCACTTTTGCCCGCATCTCCGAGACATAGGAAAGCTTTTCTCTAGCACCTTCTATTAAAAGAGAATACCCGAGAGGTTCTATTTTTTGAGATAAATTTTCCGGACTGGTTTTTGTTTCATCAAAACTCACTTTAACAGATTCATTCCCATAATTTGCTTCCGCCACACTGACACCGTCAACTTTTTTAAAAGTTTTTTCTATGATGCTCGCGCAGGAGGCGCAGTGCATACCTTTTATTTTATAAGTTTTAGTATTCACAAAATTATTTTCTTTTTAGTTTATAAACTTTTAAAATTTCGGCAGTCGCCTTGCCAGTTTCTCCCATTTTGATTTGATGAATGGCGTGAGTAGATAGGTGGTTTTCTAAAATTAAATCTTCTACACCCGAAAGTGCTTTTTTCACCGCGCTGGTTTGAGTAATGATATCAATGCAGTATTTTTCTTTTTCCACCATTTCTTCTAAGCCCCTAATCTGACCCTCGATAATCTGAAGACGTCTTAAAGCTTTGTTTTTTATTTCGTATTTCATATCCAAAGCATATACCCCCAGGGGGTATATGTCAAGCAAAAAGTTATCCCCACCCCGACACCAGGTGTCGGGGAAAATTATTCGTCTAAGATTTCAAAATCGTCTGCTGGTGTTGGAGACATCTTCCTGTGACGTCTTATAAAATAAACCCCACCAACCGATGCCCCCATAAAAAGTAAGAAAATAATGAAAGAAAAAGACGATGAAGAATTAGAATCTTTTTTTGATTGCCCTAAAATGGAAGCAGCTGTCAAATCTTTAGCCGCAATAAGAGGCTGTTCTTCTTTTATTACGACAGAAGAACTTTTCTTTACAGTAACTTTTGCTTGAGGTACAGCCGAAGACATATATTCAAACACCACTTCCCTCTCTGGAGTCATCAGTTTTAGAGAACTTTTATCTTCAATAGAAAAATGACTGACCCTAGGCGAAATAATCATCTTTTTATTTGAAGACAGTGTTGTATTTTTAGGCAAAGTAAAAACTTTGTAATCGCTTCCGAGCACCCAATTTGAAAGATTCGCCTCGTGCCCGGTAACGTTTTCTATCTCTATAAAAAAGTCACTTGCCTCCCCCACCCCGGAAATTAGAATTTTCGGTTCAAGCACTTTGATTGTAATTTCAGTGGTCGCGTCGGGAGTGTCGGTAAAAACGTTTGGATAATATTCAAAGGTGACGTTATAATCCCCCGGATAAAAGTAGGTGTGGGTAAATTTGTCTTTTATCACCGCCTTCACTTCTCTGAAATCTCCATCGTCAAAATTCCAATAATACACACCGCGAGTCAATTTCTCTCCTAGGATACCCGTCCCTGACCCTTCCATCGGGAAAGGAACACCGACATAGGCAAGCTTAGTGGAGACTATTTGCACTTTTGATTTTTGAAGTTTCTGAACCGCCTGTTTCTTGGGTTCAGGAATTTCTTCTTTCTCATCATTAGAAATATTTTCTTCTTCGTCAGAATTGTTAGACGAAGGCTGATTTTCTTCTCCTGGGGTTGGGGTTGCTCCAGTCCAAGAACTACCTATCAACTGTAAAGAATTGCCGTTTACAGCAGAACCTTCAGGAACGGAAACTGTGTCAATAGAACTTGAACCAATTTTTAGTACCACTGTGTCGTCTGCAGTAGACTTTATTCCAAGAGGACTTTTGCAAAGCGTAAATACAGAACCCGAAAAATCTTCCGGCACTTTAGCAATAATCGCATAAGAATGCGGTGAAAGTTGTTTTGAGCAAAGAGAAATGCTGTGCCCATTGACCGCCGCTCCCGCGTCTAGAATTTTATATTGAGTAAGATCAACGACATCATTACCATCATTATAAATTTCAACCCATTGTTTCGTGGTGGGAGAGTATTTAATTTCATTAATTATTACCTCCGCTTCCGCCAAACCAAACTTAAACAAAAAAACAACCGCCACTAACGCTAAAATTAGTTTTTTAGACATGTTATTTTTAATATTATTTTATGCTACAATAATATCATGAGCGAAAACAAAAAAGAAGGTGAAAACAAGATAAATTTCTTATCAATTGGTGATATTGTCACGGATGCGTTTATAAAATTAAAACAAGCACAGGTACATGGCGCTCCAGACAGCACGGATTATGAAATATGTGTGCCCTTTGCCGACAAAGTGCCATACGAAGAAGTAATAGTAGTACCAGCGGTGGGTAATGCTGCCAATGCTGCTGTCTCCGCTTCCTTGCTCGGGCTCAAATCCGCATTACTTTCTAATATTGGAGATGATAAAGAAGGAGAAGATTGTTTAAATGCTCTAAAAAAAGCCGGTATAAATACTGATTTGATAAAAATCAATCCTAGCATGAAAACAAATTACCATTATATATTGTGGTATGGGGCGGATAGAACCATTTTAATCAAACATGAGCCTTACTCATATTCCCTGCCAGAGATAAGCAACCCCGACTGGATATATTTCAGTTCTGTAAGCGAGTCCGCCTTCCCTTTTCATTATGCCGTTGCGGATTACCTGGATAATCATCCGGAAACAAAATTGGCTTTCCAGCCCGGAAAAAATGAAATTAAATTAGGAAAAGAAAAATTGCAAAGACTTTATAAACATTCCAAAATATTTTTCTGCAATGTGGAGGAAGCGAAAAAGATATTGGGATTGGATAGTTTAGAAATAAAAGAAATACTTACAAAAATCCACGACCTTGGACCAGAGATTGTGGTGGTAACGGACGGACCGAAAGGCGCTTACGCATACGACGGTAATGAATATTTGTTTATGCCTCCTTATCCGGATTCTAAACCTCCTTACGACCGCACAGGGGCCGGAGACGCTTTCTCTTCTACTGTCGTATCAGCCATTATTTTAGGAAAAACTTTACCCGAAGCCCTCGCTTGGGCCGGTATTAATTCAATGTCCGTAGTCCAAGAAGTCGGCGCCCAAAAAGGCCTCCTCTCCCGAGAAAAAATAGAAGAATATTTATCCAAAGCTCCAGAGAATTATAAAGCAAAACAAATCTAAATTAATTTTTTCTAGTTAAAACTTTTTTTACTGCTTCTTTGATAGCATCTTTACCCATACCATAATGTTCTATAAGTTCGTCCGGGGTGCCTGACTGACCGAATTTATCTTTCACTCCGATAAATTCTATCGGTACTGGATAATTTTGCGCCAACACTTCTGCCACAGCAGAGCCCATTCCTCCAGCAATTTGATGCTCTTCCACTGTCACTATCGCTTTAGTTTCTTTCGCTAGAGCTAGGATGCTTTCTATATCTAGTGGTTTAATAGAAGCCAAATTCATCACTTTTGTTTTTATACCTTCGGCTTCCAGCTCTTTCGCAGCCAGAAGTGCGCGATGCATCAATCCACCAGTCACGATTATTCCCACTTGCGCAAGTCCAACATCTGGCATCCAAAAAATTTCTGCTTTATTTATATCAAAAGGAGTTTCTTCTGTGGTTATTATTGGTGTCTTCTCTCGAACCAAACGCAAGTACGCTGGTCTTTTTGTATCAACCAAAGCAAGTGTTGCCTTTTTTGCTTCTATAGCATCACAAGGAGAAATTACATCCATATTGGGCATTACTCGCATCAAAGCAATATCTTCCAAGGCTTGATGCGTTCCCCCATCTGGACCGACAGAAATTCCGGAATGCGAACCGACAATTACAACTTTCCTGTCGTTGTAAGTAATCGTCGTCCTAATTTGTTCCCAATTACGTCCCGGAGAAAACATAGCATAAGAGGAACAAAAAGGAATTTTCCCCATAGCGCTCATCCCGGACGCCACGGTCACAAGATTTTGCTCCGCGACTCCAATCTGCACAAATCTGTCTGGGAATTTATCCACAAATAAATTCATCTGGGTGCTTTCCGTCAAATCCGCGCAGAGTCCTACTACCTTTTCATCTTTCTCCCCCGCCAACAACAATCCTTGCCCGAAACCTTTTCGGATGGGCACTTGCTCTACCTCTGTACTAAAAATTTTAGGATTTAATTTTAATTTGGGGTTTAACATTTTTGATTCAGCGGAATCACGTCGCGCAAGTCGATTAAGCGCGACGCAATTAAAACCTATTATTTAATAATTCTTTAAGCGCCATTTCCCCTTCTTCTTTACTTGGAGGTTTCCCATGCCATTTATAATCTCTTTCAAACTCTTTCACCCCCTTACCTGGTATGGTGTGCGCGATGATAACCGTCGGCTTTTCATAAATAGCTTGCGCTTCTTCCACCACCTCGTTCAAAGATCTGAAATCGTGCCCAGAAACTTCTATCACATGCCAGTTGAAACTTTTCCATTTTGCATGAAATGGTTCAAGTGGCATCACATCTTCGGTATATCCTTCAATTTGAATATTATTTCTATCCACAACAGCAATTAAATTTCTTAATTTATGTTTCCCCGCCAGCATCATCGCTTCCCAAGTATTACCTTCGTCCATTTCTCCATCCGACATAAAACAGTATATAAATCTGTCTTTGTCTTTTTTGTCCATCTTATCGGCAAGCGCCATTCCCACAGCCTGTGAGAGGCCAGACCCGAGCGGACCCGAGCTATTTTCAAGGGAAGATAAATATTCCCGATGCGGGTGCCCTTGAAGCCTGGTGCCGAATTTTCGTAAAGTTTTCAATTCTTCCACTGGGAAATACCCGGCATGCGCCATCGTCGCATAAAGTACTGGGCAAATGTGCCCGTTGGAAAGGACCACTCTGTCTCTATCTTCCAGGGTTGGATTTTTCGGGTCGTGTTTTAAAATATGAAAATAAAAAAGTGTGAAGATATCCGCCATACCGAGAGGTCCGGCCGTATGCCCACTCCCCGCCTCTACTAGCATCTCAATAATACTCTCCCGAATATCATTCGCTTTGATTTCTAAATCTTTAATTTTTTCTTCAGTTAAATGCATTCCAATAATTATACCAAACTTTGGAAGGTTTGGAGCGCGCCGATAGGATCCCCACTCTTCCAAATGCCTGAGCCTACCGCGAGTCTGTCCGCGCCAGCTTCCAGCAACGCT
>Ga0208375_1000682_pt1 | contig 45720 bp, 105 predicted proteins | sample RifOxyD1_FD_184038 | JGI IMG/M metagenome (GOLD analysis project Ga0208375, IMG submission 184038) | Soil microbial communities from Rifle, Colorado - Rifle Oxygen_injection D1 (SPAdes) | ecosystem: Environmental > Terrestrial > Deep subsurface > Rock core/Sediment | place: Rifle, Colorado... | reverse complement strand
GCTTATAAGGCACCCTTCTATTAGAAGGTCTGAGATCATTACGTGCCTTGCATGTGTCCAGTGGTATAGCGAAATATACCGCCACAACCTTCACGCCCATGCCCTTGCAGATGTTCAAAAGAGCATTTCTGTCCTGAGGAGTCGGAAATACCGCATCAAATACTACCTCAATTGCTCGATCAGAATCATCCAGAGCTGCTTCATGTACTAAGGCTCCGATCCTGCGGTAACACTCTCTCCACGCTTGGCCTGCGCGTTGAGGAGTCCACTCATAATTATACTTCTCTTCCAGAATATCGTCAGGAGAAACGATAATAGCATCAGAGAGATAAGCCTTGCGCCAGGTGCTCTTACCACTTCCAGGGATACCGATCATCATATAAAGGGTAATGTGTGCCATAAAGTCCTCTAAAGGTTGTTTCTATACAACGAGGGGACTTAAAGAAAATTTAGAGAAGATAACCAGTATTCTTGGGAATTTTTAATCTCTCGTTCCAAAGCTTATGATACATTGATATCTGTTCCGTAGCATATAGCTCTGCTTTTTTTCCAGAACCATTATATCTACGTAGAGTTTCTTTCACACCACTACTCACAGATCTCAGGTAGACTAAGATAAGGGCTCCAGCCCTTATGTTATCTTTGCTTTTATGAATATTAAACCCTCTCTTTCTAAGAGAGGGTCCCCATACAGAAGGGTTAATTTGCATTAACCCTATCTCACCGCTCGATCCAACAGCAGATGTTTTACATCCACTCTCTCGGTACACAGTCAATGCAATAGCTCTTGCTGGTACATCAAACTCTTTACTTGCTCCATGTATCAACTCATTAAGATGATGAGGAGGGGTATACTCACAATGTTGTGTAAAATCTTCACGGGCTACAACTTCAACTGCTTCTGCTTGTGCTGTCACTTCATTTTGTTTTAGATCAGCTTTTTTTCCGTGCCCCTGAAGAAAAAGGAATAGCACTAGTAGAAATACTAGGTATCTCATCTTTTCTCCGGTAAATTTAGGTTTTAAATATTATTCAGTGCCTGCTCAAAGACTTTCTGAATAACAGGTCCATCCGCAAACGGGATGAAAACGAATCTAACTTCATTTAGGTGTTTGTTTGGTCCGGTCAAATAATCGCATATTGCATTTACTGCTATTTTAGCCGCTTGCTCAAGAGGGTAATGAAAAATGCCACACGAAATCGCCGGGAACCCGATAGTCGTCATCTCTAGACCATCGGCAAGTCGAAGAGCGGTCGTATACGCACTATGAAGGTCGTCAATCATGAACTCGGCAAGATCTGGGTCTGGGCTGTACACAGGCCCTACTGAATGAATGACTCGTTTGTTCGGTAGATTATGAGCCGGGGTATCTACCGAGAATCCGGTACGGCACCGAATTAGTCGACTGTCTTCATCATCTTCATCATCTTCGTATTCTGCTACTTCTGGGTACTCGTTACAGCTTGCCTGCATAGCCTTCCAACCGGCTGCTTTAAATATCGCACCACATACCCCACCACCACCACGCAGCGCATCATTCGCGGCATTCACAATTATGTCTAGGTCTGGCTGCTGTGTGAGATCTCCCGTAACTGTCGTAATTTTGCTAAACAAGCCTATGTATTTTTCCATCTTAATCCTCCATCAATAATTGCATACGGGTTACAGGCATAACGAACTCAGGACCAAGAAACTCAGACAAAACAATAGTTTCTTGGTAGAGTGGAAGTTTGGTATTGTTAATGTACCTAACTTGATTCTGTACCCATGCTGTTTGCTCTGAAGTCCAAAGTCTATCTTTTCTTCTTAAAGTCAACTCAAGACGCGGTACTGCACCACAGAGTCTGCTTGTAACAGTTATGTCTGGTAGAAAGTTATATTCTCGGTAAAACGCCGATAAAACTTTTAGTTGATTTTCACCACAATACCATGTTTTTACTTCCCATACATTATTATAAATCACTATAGGAATGGCATACCTATGAAGTGATTTAGGTCCGTTAGATAGTACATAACGTTTTCTAACTAGGTCAAATTCTAGTTTAGCATGTCGGATAATACCCGAAGGGAAACCTATGTCATGTTGGACGAGAGACTTATAATAAGAATTAGGGTTAAAGACAAGGTTTGCTGGCATTAGGTTAATACCTTGATCAGTTTTATCTCGTCTACACCGTATGAACAATCATATGGCTCATAATAAGAGCCACCTGTATACCAGCAACTCCACTCTAAAAGGAGTTTTTTGCCTTCATGTTGTCTGAATATAGGCCCTAACATCTCTAAGAATATTTCATATTCTTCAGAATACATCCCACTAAAAGAAGAGTATCTTGTTAAAACATCTACATACCAGTAATCTTCATCTTCGTCCAAAGATGGTATCAAAACTACAGGCTCAAATCTGTCAATAGGAATGGACACACATGTCGGGTCTTTGAACTTGGATAAAACTCTACCCCGAAATGATTTTGGTTCTTTTTCAGTTACCCCAATACCATTAGGTTTAGTCAATTTTTTAAAATCTCTATTGGAGACATAGCCCGCTTGGACTATTAACTCTTTTTGCTCTATCAAAAGACGTTCTTTTTCTTGGAACTTATAATGATTATATGCATTTAGCCAGAGACTGTAGTCTCTGGATTTTCTTGTTTCTTGAATCTTTTCCCATTGGTTTACTGTTATCACCCCTAAGCGATCCAGCATAAATGTCGGGTCATCTGGGGTTTTATCGCAAATTAAAGTTTCTGGCGATGAATCATATGCACCGTTGAACTTGCACTTGCCATACATGTAAAAAGGACAGACTTCACCAGTCATGTTATAGTCTGTACATGCTAAAACAGAGTCAAACTTTTCTTGATATTTACTATCAGGCTCTTCTAGCAAGCCCTTTAACCATGACAAAATAGTCATCCTCCTCTAGAATGAGATATACCCATAGTAAAATGTGTTTTCCAGGCTCTGCTCTCTTTTCATATTCCAAAGTTCTTGTCAAAACAGGATCACATACTACGAGTTGATCATCCGCAACATATATAGATTCCTTCCAAGAAAACATTTTCCCAGATAAGTTTGGTATAGTTTGACCATCTCTTAAATTCAAATAATATAACCCCACCCATCTATTTCTGTCAGTATTCCAGGTAGGATCTTGTAATAAAGGGTGAAGGTATTCTTTTGGATCAACACATTGTTTAGCGTGTTTCCAGTTCTTGAGAGGGTTACTCATCATCCAACATCATAGCGAGAGTTTTATTTGTCCCCAAGTGACTCTCGTAGTCTTGTATTCTTTTTCGAAGATCCTCATATACATCGCTTAGCGCTTCATACCTACGAACATATTTTTGGTGTACAGACCCTTCTCGACAATCTTTCTGATCGTCCTCTATTTTCGCAATTTCCTCTAAAATTCGTTTAAATTCAGTTTCCGCGTCTCCGGTCACCAGTATTTTATCTATCGTGGTAGATCTTAGTCGAGTTATCCTAAGTTGCAAAACTTGGGAGACATGTCTTTCAAGTTCTGTCAAGTCTTCCAGGAACTGGTCACATACTTCGTGATATCTTTTAACATCCAAAAGAAGAACAGCCCCTGGAAGGATGTTAGTCAGCTCACTATCTTCAATAATTTTCGGCGTAAGAGAGTCAGGCATTAGGGTCTCCATATTTTTATGTTTGTAGAAACCACTATCTCCGCTAAAAGTGCGAGTTTATCGACTTTGAATTTATAGTGGAGGACATTTTGAAACAATACTTAGAACTTTTACAGCATATCTTGGACAATGGAGTCATTAAAGATGACCGAACAGGCACTGGGATCATATCAACATTTGGATACCAGATGCGGTTTGATTTGACTAAAGGCTTTCCTCTGGTAACTACCAAAAAAATGCACACCAAATCAATTATACACGAGCTACGGTGGTTTTTAAGTGGCGATACCAACATTAAATACCTAAAAGATAACGGGGTTACTATCTGGAATGAGTGGGCGGATACGGATGGGAATTTAGGGCCTGTTTATGGACATCAATGGGTCAAATGGCAATCAGAAAATGGACCCATCAATCAAATAGCAAATGTCATTCAAGAGATAAAACAAAATCCAAACTCTAAGCGACTAATAGTAAGTGCCTGGAACGTGTCAGACATCAATAAAATGGCTTTGCCACCATGTCACCTTCTATTTCAATTCTATGTTTCTAATGGAAAATTATCTTGCCTAATGTTTCAAAGAAGTGCAGATTCTTTCTTAGGAAGCCCATTTAATATAGCTTCTTATGCTTTACTAACTCACATGGTGGCTCAGGTATGTGAATTGGAAGTTGGAGAGTTCATTTATACACTAGGTGATGCACACCTTTATTCGAATCATTTAGAACAAGCTAAGTTGCAAATATCTAGGGAGCCTTTTGCTCTGCCTACTCTGAAGTTGAATAAGAACATTACTTCTATATTTGACTTCAAATATGAAGACATAACCATAGAAAATTATCAATCTCATCCTTCAATAAAAGCGGAGATATCTATATGATATCAATCATAGTAGCAATGGATGAAAATAATGGGATAGGTATTAATAATGAACTACCGTGGCATATCAAAGAAGACTTAGCTAGATTCAAAAGACTGACTATGAGTCACCATCTCATACTAGGTCGTAAAACATTTGAGTCCATAGGTAGACCCCTTCCTGGAAGAGACATCATAATTTTAACTAAGGATTCTAAATTCCATGTAGAAGGGGTAACAGTTGTCAAAACCATTGAAGAAGCTCTGACTTTAGCTCAACAAGATGAAGAAATTTTTATAGGGGGTGGGTCAACAGTTTATGAGCAAACTGTTGATATTGCGGATCGTATCTATCTAACTATTGTACACACGGTAGTAGAAACAGATAAAAGATTTCCAGTTATTAATTCTATAGATTGGACAGAGTCAGATGTGTCTAGCCATGTTGGATCTGGTGTGTCTTATACTTTTAAGACTCTGGACAGATTTGTTCTAAAGCCCACTTAGTTGTAGGCCCTATTTTCAAATTCAAAGCGGATTCAATGTCTACCCACTCTGCTTTTTCTAATTCTTCTGTAGGGTATTCTTTGAGTATACCACCATATATAGAAACCTCGAAAACATCTATCTCAAATTCTTTTAGACCTAAACGACTATATTTTGACCCGATGTGTTCTATTACAGATCCGACTAACCCTGTTTCTTCCAACAACTCTCGAATAGCTGCTTCTTCTGGTGTTTCGTTGGGATCTACTTTCCCTCCAGGAAAACACCATCCATCAAACGTCCTATCATATGGATGACGTTTGAGCATTAGAACTTTACCCTTTTCTCGTATAATACATATGGAAGCTTTTATCATGCTTCCATAACGGTATAATCATGCCAAGAGTTAGAAATATATTACCACGGAAGACATTCCGTCAAAGTGTCGAAATTGAGGTTATTGTCTAAAATCTCTGCCCAACAAAACATTTCTACTTTTCCGTTCAGGTAAATCAATAATACGTCAATTATATAATCATCTGAAACGAGTACCTGGAATGACCTATCTCTATTATGAGCATACAAGTAAAAAGGCACATCTTCATCTAAAAGCAATGGCATACATACTTCTACCACAAATCTATTAGAAATAGAAGTATGATGAGAGATAACCACCCATCCGTTTTCTTTTAAATGGTGTAACTCTGGACAATCTTTAGAAATGTAAAAAGGATTGATTTGCATAAGGCTTGATTTTATCAAGACACAAAAAGAACATTAACTAGTAGGCACTTTTTGGATATGAAATAATGTTTTTGTGGCGATGTGGGTCATAGATTTTTATCTCACTATAAACCTGTTTTTTGCAAGTTTATCTATTAGTGGGGTCTTTTAATTTGAGAGTTTATGTTTTCTTTTGAGAATTTCGAATTGGAATATACTCCGTATTGGGTGATGGAGTTACCAGAGTTAGAAAAGGTGTCAGACACAAGCTATAGACTTATATGGCCTGGACATACATCTAGCGATCTATTTATACCTACAGAAGTCTTAAACGAAGGGAGTATTGTAGGGGTTGTCGAAAACTCTTACCCACTTAGATATGTTCAGGATCATGACTTGTTACAGCGGCCCATACCGTTATCTATAGCGTACCATCTGGCGATAAACCCTGAATTTTATTTTCAAGATAGAACAGAAGATTCTTTTAGTCCTTTCCATGTAGGTGGTCTTCCTCCCAGATATGTCATCGAATTAATAAATTCCAGGTTTGCCTTAGATGACCAATATGTCACTATATTGAATAATATCAAATCTCAATTTGAAGAAAATTGGGTATATGAGATTGGACCTCAGTCAGGCACAGAGATATTTGACAGTTTACGGAACCTTGCTAGTGCGGCTCATCGAGAATATTTTCATATTCTAAGTTTATATGAAACAAATAGCTCCTTGCATTCTGAAGTTTGGGAGAAAATAGCCAGGTATTTTCACTGGTTGGGACGGGTAGATGAAAATAGAGTCTTAGAATTATCTGGAATGACAATACTACCCGATGTTGATGGCGCTAATTTCGTAAGAAGAGAACCTAACTTATGGCGCGAGTTGTTAAACTATCATCAAATTTCAGACATATTGTGGTTCCACTATTCAAACGACACCGTTGAATTATCGCTGGCACAAGAACGACAAAACATTTCAAATGCAACCACCCTTACCTATTATTGTCCAACCTGTGGATGGGCGGGACCAGATGCTATAATTAGAGATGGGGTCTATGCACAAACAACACAATGTAGATCCTGTGAGGCATTCATTGGTGGAATTATCCATAATAGGACAGGTAGACAAGAAACTCCAGAAATAATTCGAAGCACCTTATCTATACCTACTGGAGACGACATGTTGGATATTAAGCTCGCCGGAAGCAAGGCTGAGGCACAACATTCGTCGTCCAATGATCATCTGTCTGTACGTGGCTTGCCCTGACATGCTTTCCAAGACACCTAGGAAATTCATCTGTAGTAAAAGCTCTAGCTACCCGTACTACCAAACCCTCACGGTCAGGTCCGTATACAGAAGGCATTGACGCAAGCCGTGTCGTTAGGTCTCTCAATTCATCTTCGCTATTTACAACACCCCTAAACAATACAGGTACAGTAGGTATCTCAAGGGCCTCAGAAGCCATTTCTACATCATCCCAACTCCACCATGTTTGGGTATCGTCTTCTCGGACATTAAACATTAAGAAAGGTCCGGGAAGGTCCTCAGTATAAGTGATGGAATGAACAGGCCATATGTTCTCGCCGAAGATGGAAAGACCATCATCTATACCGGAGCTAACGGTCGCATGCATGGCCTTCACCATACTCCACCAGTATTCTTTCGCTGGTGTAGAGTGGGACCTTGCCCAGACATTCTCACGGGTCAGACAGGCGTTACCCCCATCCATCTTTTCTGTAATGACAATCTCTACTCCTAGTAACCCCTCAACGGAAGACATCCGTTTGTCATCACTGGTTCCGCCTGGGCTCCAAGGGAGGTGGAAGCTACGTCCATATTTATCACTCATAATATCCTCATTGCAGGGTATATCATAAACGAAAGTATCGTGAGGAAATTAAGAATTAATCGGTAAGAAGTTCTAAACGGTCGATGGGATGTTGTAACTTTTCTCTGGCTTTACCTACTAGATCGAGGATAATTTTCTGATCTAACTTATACCATGTCTGATGTATGGTGACTTGTAACCTCGCCAACTGAATTAATCTCTTGAGATCCTTCCAAGAATATACGGCACATGAGTTTTCGGAATGAGAGACACACCATTCTAGAAACTCTTGATTTGTTATCATTTGCCGTCTAAGAGAAGACCTAACCTATTATGTACAGCAGCTTCTACATTTTTTACAGCTGGTACATCTGCATTTAATACCATTGTAGACAGATTTAAGGGTTTTGACATCTTTATGCTACACCCATTACAGACGATAATAGCTAATAGCGTTCCAGTCCCATTTATTGTAACATTACAACTATAGGGGTCTCGTTTTAGAGACAAAGGACATCGACAAATAGGGTTGCTAAGTACCAAATATAAACCTTCAATCATGTTCAATAATCCTCAAGTAAAAGTTTCACTCTATCCGGAGATTCTATTTTTAGACCTACTAACGGGTAGACCTGTCCTTCATAAATAGCTACAAATTGTAAGCACCCAGGACACAACCATTTATGTTTCTCTCTTTGTTCAAGGGTCATATTACAGTCTGTGCATTCCCAATGATCCTTATATGGGTTTGAGTCTACAAACAATCGTCTAAACATATATCCTCGAACAATAAGGTCTATCTGATTATGTTGTTCGTAATATCAGAAAGGAATGATTATGAAAGAAAAAATTACCTACACAATACCGAAAAGTATGGACAATCAATTGATTGAGTTATACCCTTCTAGTGTTGATCTGACATTTGATTTTTTACTTGCATGTAAGAAAGTCAACAAAAGGAAAACTCCTATTCCTTTAAAACATCACGTGCATGCCTCTATAACACGAGGAATATGTCTTGATCCAGAAGATGTGATATATTTAGACAAACTTAGGGGTGATATATCTAGGTCTATTTACGTAAGATCCTTAATAGAATGGATGTTATCTCTAGAAAGCATTACAAGTAAGAGGCAAAAACATATTTCCAAAACGGAAAACTTAGATGCGTCTACACTTTTCACTTCTATTTTTTCTAATCTCGACAATCAATTAAGAGACTTAGCTTTGTTGTGGAACACCAATAGAGATCATGCCTTACTAATGGCGATATCCTATACCCATGAAAATTTAATCAAATAAATTCACACTATCAGACGTTTCTCTTGTTATATGGGTCCCTAACAAAAGAGGCAAGTAATGTTAACTATGAATGTAATGACTTTCTTTATAGTATGTGATGGCCTAGCCGTAGGATTTATGGCATATGACTTTTTATCTACTTTCAAAGTAAAATTCAAAGGCATTATAAAAACTACATAATCACTAAATAAAACACCTTAAATATCCATCCTAAAGAATGGTACATCCTGTTTGAAGCCCTCCAGGGAGAGGGCTTCGTAGTTCTAGAGTTTTGTAAAAAGGGTGGTTATGTTTCATAAAGGTAGGCCTGAAAAATTTGGCTGGTACATGTTTGAGTTTGATAGAGATGGAAATACGTTTTTTCTATAGGTCAATATGTAGAGTTGAATTTTGAATCTTATAAAACACTTACAATATTAATGGATGGGTCTGACAACAGGAATACTATTTATGACGTAGTGGGATACATACCATTAGCTGAATTAGACAAAGATATGGTCAAAAGAATTTTATTGAAAAATCTTAAAACCATCTGGTACCTGGAGCACCGGAACTATATAAAATCTGTTAGTCAAATGGCAACGGAGTTTTATGACCAAGCGATCACGTGTGGGTATAAAGACTTGGCGGAACATGTAAGACCTATGCCTTATAATTCTGCAACTATGTTATGGGATGAACGTTTTGTAAAAGGGGATTTACAAGTTCGAGTATACTGTGAAAGAGAAAAAGATTCTGAAACTCTTCTGCATTTATTGATTGTAGAGGAAGAGATTATATCCAAATATTACAAAGGGTCCAATTTATTTATAGACAGGCTGGAGCTTAAGCCAGGATCAACCTTAGACGACATCGTCAATTGGGTAAATGAGTCTGAGAAGCTAAAGTATGGCATAACTAACAAAGGGATTGATTGGGCACATCATGAAGTGTTCATAGATGGTAAATGGAAAGCTCCTATAACAAAAGGAGATTTGTTGAGTGAACTAAATAACTCATGAATTATATAATAACATATAGTGACATAACTTTAAAATCTCACGCAACGTGGGTTTGTCCTGTATGTTTTGAAACACAAACCCTTCTTAGAAAAACAACCGTTGACGTTGCATATGCTTCTGTAACCTGCAAGTCTTGCTCATCTACATTCAAAGAGATAGATACTGTTTGTAGAAGATGTTTCTTCCTTAACCCAGACGAATTAGGTAAAGAAGCACAAACGGCTCAAAAACATTATTCAGGGCCTGACCCAAAATTAAGATACAAACTGTACCCAGGAATTACTTTCCAAATTCAGGTGTCCTTCAAGGTAGAAAAAGATTTCCATTTCTGGTCTTGGACTTGTCCAAAATGTGAAAGACCGAGGACATCAATAGACCCGGTACTCCCAGACTCAGGAAATTGGTTCAAGAAAAATCCTGGGAAAAATATCTGGTGCTCAGATTGTAAATTTCTGTATTCTAGAACAGAAAAATACTATATGTGGATAGGTGTACACCTATTGCCTTTACATTTTGTTTTGGAATACGTGCCAGGAGATATAACCAGGATGGATTTATTGTTTGATCAAAGCTAGTTTTTTGGATCTAGATAATTTCTTTATTTCTATCTCTCGTTTCTGTGCTACGGACCTATTTTCAAAATCCCAATGCTTCATCAATATAACGGGACGTCTAGCTCTAGTATACTTAGCCCCACCCGGTCTAAGGCCATTGTGCTGAGACAACCTTCTATCTAAATCTGTAGTTATCCCAGTGTAAAGAGACCCGTCATGGCAAGACAAGATGTATACAAACCAAGTCATGGTAGAGTATTGGTCAATTCTGACAGCGTATTAAATCCACGAATCATTTGATTTTGGTTTGTACCATCTACATAGAAAATCCACTCTCCAAAATCTGGACTTTCAATACCCAGATACTTAAAAATATACAATTTCTTCTCACAATGTATAGCCGCACGACACGGTTTAGTAGGATATTCTGAAATCCTTCTCAATAACTTGAACATAGCCACCGGAACTCTTAAGGGCCTTGCCCCTGTTTGGAATAGGGTAAAGTTAGTACCTTTTGCATATGTCAGAATATTTGGGTATCTACTTTGTGGAATGACATGTGAGATTACGTCTGAGTGTAAATAAACTCTCGTGGGCTTAGTCCAAAATTCTTCCAAAACAGATATTGCGGAGGGCATTTATTTATCACATCTATAATTATTACAAGTGATTATCGCCATAGGTTTTTTATCGAGACTAAAAATATTACAAGGAACCGCATCATTACTCTCTAGGTTCATGATACAAGCTACAGATGTATATTTATCTCTACCATAATGAGCATCAGCCCATATAATGGCTTGATTTGTGACTTCTGGATTCGTGATCGTTTTGTCAGAAAGAAAATATAACGCGATAGTAACACAAAGGCTTATTGCTAACATTGAAATAATGGCTAGAACTATCAACAACTGTATTAAAGTAAACCCGTTACGTTTCATAACTACCCTTCCAATTTCTCAACCAGTTTTCCGACAATATAAAAGGCTGCGGCAAGGTATACCTCCATAATATTGTGTTGGTTAAGTGCAAAATCGATAAGATACCACATACCAAACCACAAACCCAATCCATAGAACATAGTGCAAAGCTTCATAGGTAATGTACTCCTATCTTTTCAAGGCTGTTCGAAAGTAACGGTCAAAAATTCAAGACCCCTAAGGTCATGATTGAAATCAACAATAAGGTTGAAACCCGCACCTTCAATTTTCGTTGTACTTCCGTGAGAAGCTTCAGGCACTCCCCATTTTGTAACTTTATTATCAAAACTCCATCGCAAAACCTTCAAATGTTCTCGAGCTTTCACTTTTTCATTGGGTGAGATAACAAACCCATAGTCACATGCATCGGGATAAATACGATAGCTGCTTTTGAACAAATTTTCGAAATAGTCACAAGCTGCATTAACATTACTCATCTTATTATCTCCAATTAAGGTTATGAAAATAACGAGATAACGTTATAAATACTAAGACAACTTCGTTAAAATGATATCTTTGATATTCATATTTGTTATGATCTTATCAAGACCTGTTTTATCTTGTGTGCTCCAGCCTGTCTCATAAGCCTCTTGGGCTTCTTTAATACCATACCCGGTAACATATTTGATAACCCTAATACAATTTAATTTAGGACCTGTCACGGTCCATCTTGACGTCTTAGAGCCCCTTCCTACAGCAGACCCTATGGCAGCTAATGCCTCAACAGACAAATGTTTTCCATTGGATAAAAGTTCAAGGACTTCAATAAGGTATATGTGATTAATTAGGACATTCATGTAGTAACCTCGTAATGCGTGGTGGCATATCTTTAAGGTAATAGATATGCAGTGTGGCCCATCTTTATGTAACCATACTAAAACATTATAGGTTTAATATTACGAAGTCTTGGTAATTATTTGGTGGGTACAAGTGTGGTGGGAGCAGACGGGGTTACTGAAGTAGTGGGCTTAAGTCCGACCGGCTCCCATAGTGAAAATCCAAAGAAGTATACTGGGGCTACGACGGTATATACAAGGATACTACCCCAGATCAAATTACCGACACATAGTTTATACTGTACGGATGGGTGCTGTACCTCGTCTTTGTTGATGAGCCCGTAAGACGTGTATGTGAATCCTTTCTCATCCTTCATATCATCTGCACATCCGACTGCAAGGCTCATCATAGCAATACACATAAGAGTAGACACAAACTTTTTCATTCTGATTGATCTCCTTTTTGTTTAAAGTAACCTGCCTTAATATAAGACGAGGCACTATTGAAAAATCTAAGAGTGTGGACACGTTTCTTTTAAAATTTATCTACCAAAGTGCAGTCACAAGTTGGACAAGATTCTATACAAGTACTCATAGCCTGAATAGACAAAACCCATCCATAAACCACAAAAATGGAACTAGCGATTATTAGAAGACATACTCTTTTGTTCATAATTTCCTCATTGATGTTTAACCATTTCTTGTATGAATAAAATTTATCCTATCGAAGACAAAACTGTTCTTCACGGGTCATATAGGAGAACTGTCTCTCCAAAAGTATTTTTTCCACCTTTATAAAGTCGTTGGCCCCACACGCATAGACATGCATTTGGATTTGACCATCATCGCTCATAGCATATCTAGCTTTACGAGTTCCCATAATTGTATTTAGAGTCAGATGTGTTTCTCTGGTCTCTAAAGGATGCTGAACTGGGTTGTGCTCAACATACATAAGGATAGAATCTTGATGTGGAAAATAACAATATTTCATATTCTAGGTCCTCCTATAGAGGAGACGTATGGGATCCAAAATACTAAGAAAGATTATTGTGATTTATTAAAAGATCCGTCGATTGTACTTAGTCAAAAGACTTGAGTTGATATTATCCACAACCATATGTCTGGTAGGTCTTCCAGTCCATCTAACACATACCTTATTCCAGGAAGAAGACCTACGAACAGAAAAAGGGATGCTCCATTTGGCTGTCAATTCTGACTGTAGGTAATCTCTAAACTCTTGAACATATTCAGGGGTCTCCCCGTGAAAGTTGATACTAAAAGATGGCATTTTAATACCTCAAAGGTTTACATACGGTAAGGGTCAAAACGATAATTGAATAAAGTCAGAAGATTAGGAGTAATGTTATCAAGGACTGTCTTTTTAGAAGGTTTGCCTATCCAACGGACATTAACACGCTTCTCTCTCATAGAGCTTGATTTACGAACAGAAAAGACAGTATTCCATCTAAGGGGCAATTCCGACTTTAGATAATCCCTGATATTGTTCATGTAATCTTCAGTCACATGGTCTCCAAAAACACTTACTTGGAAAGATGGCATTTAACCCTCTTTTTGAAAATCAGGTATGGTACCCCTACGATAAAAAATCCAATAAACAAAGACGGAATCCAAAGCTCCAACAATCTCAAAATCAAGTCAAAAGCAAGCATGACATCCTCCTATGGTTAATGTGATAGAAAAACGTATTGAAATGTGAGAATATCAGACAAATATTCATTTAATAGAGTCTTGCTATAAAAAATGGAGGAGTTATGAATTTGTACACATTAAGTCAAGAGTTAGATAGAATTGCGTCAGAGCTAAACATAAAAGTAGCGGCTACAGGAAAACCGGACACTAAGTTACAGAAACTAGGGTCTAAGTCTCTAGACTTAGAAAACGGATTATTCTCGTTAAGTAGAACTATAGGTAATGCTGGGATCTTATCTGATTTAGGTCAGAATTTATTGAGATTAGCAGAAACCACAGACCCAGGAGAGGCCCCTTCTGAAAAAGACTATGATCTTACAGATGATTATAGCCTCACTTTATATCAATCCAAACTACATGATTACAAAGAAGGATCTGAGGATTATTATTTCTTGGTTTCTGAGGTGAAGAGGCAATTAGAATCTTACAGGGCTTACATCAAAAGTTTAGATGTTAAAGTGTTAGAAAAAGGGTTAGAATTATTGGCATCTATTGATGAAGTCATCAAACCCCTCAAGGATTGGAATTATTGGCATCGGTAGATGAAATCATCAAAATACCAGATTTTAAAATTCCCTAAGTTCTGATAAGGATACCTTTGGTTTTGAATAATTTTTCCTCAATAAGATACACACCATATCTTTTATTATTTCAATAGACCCTGTTTAGTAATAGTCGTGTTGTCCCACCTATATCCAGGGCTATAATCTCGGTGTACCATCTTAAACCTGGCAATCACTTTAGTAAAGTCGCAAACTTTTAAATACAAACCTTCTCGTTGGTCTACATTTGAATAAGAAGATTGAGAGTACAATATGTTATCCAGGTCAGAATATGTCTTTAAGACTCCAGAATAAAGAAGAGGTGTTGTGGGTAACCCTACTTGATCAAAGATCTCTCTAGTTTTATTCGTAGCCAGAAAATATCTCTGAGATGGAACATAAATATCAAAAGGAATGAAATATGAAGGTAAATGAGTATAGACCCTGCCGTGTAAAGCATAAGTCCATTCCCCGTACACACCTACGGGTTCTCCAAAAATATCGTTGATGTCCTGGAATTGTTTTTTCCTATCATAAGCCCAATTCCAAACAGGACGATATTGTAACTTAGAAGAGGTTTGAGTTTTACAGTAGGCTTTATCAAGGATGTGATCTCTATTACGTACTAGAAAAACTTCTTCCTTGTCATGCCAGCAAATGCCAACATTGGACCCATCTATCTTTTCTTCTACAAAAGTCGTCAGGTCAAAAACAATATGTGCTTCCTCCTCGGAAGCTACTAAATCATCTCTTTGGGCATTTGGGTGATACGGTAAATGGCGAGTACGTGGAAATTCTGGAAGATATGATTTGGCGTATTGAAGTCTCATGACATATTTTCCTTTGGATAAGGAATAACATTCTTTTCCAATTTCTCAATCTCTAACATCATCTGAACAACTTCAGCCTCCAACTTTTCGGACTTTGATACAAGCTCGCCAACATTTACATATCTCGTCAGCAATATCATTTTCAATCGTTCAAGCAAAGCCGGATTGGAATTGTCGATTTCAAGCTGAGAGACCTTATCTAACATGTCTTGAGAAATTTCTGACTGCAACCTTCGAGATCTATCTTTTAGTCCAACAATCTTATTCTTCTTTCCCTCCATTCTGTTCTTTAGGGCATTGATCTGATGAGTCCTTTCCAGATTCATTTCATCGATCTTTTTACGATCTTCTTTTTGCTTTTTCAATATTTGTCGACGATTTGAGCTATCCGCAATAAGTCTAGACATAAAGTCTGAGTCAACATTGATAAATACCTTATCTCCATCCTCATAGCGATCACAGAGTTCTCTATAGGAACTACATTCGATGGCATACTCAGTCTGATCCTCGTCATCGTCCGGATACCTGTCCAACCGAATCAAAGTATACATCTCAAAATTCTTTCTTTATTAGGCTATGGTTAAGGTCTGTAAAATGTGTTTATTTTAAAACGAAAACATAAGACAAAATCTAAGATTAATATAGATATAATCTTTTGTTTAGAAACTTTCTTGGGGGGAATACACCTTTTATTGAGGAACAAATGGGCATCCACTCAGACACAATACAAAATCGCTTACATGTAATTACACCAATATTCAATCCAATTACTTCAGACAGAGGAATGAAAATAGCTTAGAGCTATTGGACATGGATAGGAAAAGGTGAGGATCAATATTCCTTAAAAGGCGAGTAATCGTCGGCTGTATCATCTCCATAATCATAACGGTCAAGGTCATCTCGATCAGACAGTTCTTCGCTCAAATTGTTCCAAACCAAATTACCTTCATCTTTTGATGGGTCTTCATAATCATACCACGAGTTCATTTCTGCTGCCATCTCTTCTCGTTCCATTTCAGCTTCAAGCAATTGATTTGCGATACAAATGCGGTCCTGCTGATGACGAGCTGACATATCTATTCACTCCTATGTAGTTGTTGGATTTAGATCAATGTGCTCTTATTAAAACGAGGGCTACATTAAAAGATTAAGAGGAATTATTTAACAATGAGGTCAAGTAGATTCGGATTGCTAAAGATGTTACCGATCTTCTCGGCGCACTTGAGGTTTTCAAAGATATACCGAAGGAACATGACGCTATCTCCATTAACAGAGCCACCGGTATAGTAGGTATTCTCATCGTGAGAACGATAGGCAGTTGTGTAATATGGAGTCTCAACATCAAAGAATAGATAAATGTAGGTGTGGCCGAGCTTTTTCATGAGCTCAAATATGCTAGCCGTGCGGTCCATGTAGTCAATTCGAACAACATCTCCACGGTATATGTCGGCACCCTTGCTATCCTCAAAACCGAGATAGTCGAGGACGATGTGCTTGTCAGAGAGACTAGAAATGGCGACCCCGTGCGATTTGAGCCGGCAGTCGATCAGGGTAAATGGGTCTGACATAATGGAGGTATCTTTATTCCAGGCTATAAACTTACGGTGGGCGTTCATGTCGTCTCCCTTGCCATTGTTGGTGTATATTATATGCTGGTCTTATTAACGAGAGTTAGATTAAAATATTAAGAGAGACCATCACATTTTTAGATCATCACAAGGGATATATACAATCTGCGTAGACTTATAATCAATGACGCCAAAACAAAGCCCATCTTTATTTTTATGATAAGTCATTTTGTCAAAGTCAATACTATCTTCTGTTTTAATATGTGTAAGTAGAAGTATAAACATCCCGATGACAAATATTATTATACTAGCCACTGCAAAAGCTACAGGATTATAAACATCCCAAAATTTATGTTTCATCACCATCCTAAACCCCTTTTACAATTGTTCCAAATCTCGTTTAAGGTCTTTCTCTTTTAGAGACTCTCTTTTGTCATATAACTTTTTGCCTTTACCAAGAGCTATCTCCAGTTTGATCTTTCCTCTAGATACATAAAGCCTCATTGGGACAATTGTGAGACCCTTTTCTTTTATCGCACTCTGTAAATGACGTATTTCTGTGATGTGTAACAATAGTTTCCGGTCTCGTTCTGGGTCATGATTGAATTGATGAGAATAAAGATAAGGTGACACATGTGCCCCCACCCAAAAAGCTTCTCCATTAACAATCTTGATATAGCTATCTTTAAAGTTTACTTTCCCATCCAGAATAGATTTTACTTCGGAACCCAATAATACAAGACCGGCCTCTATGGACTTATCTAGGTGATAATTAAATCCAGCTTTCTTATTGACTATCTTTAAACCTAGGTAGCTGCTCATTTTGTAATACCAGTTGTGGTCCTAACTAAGGACATAGTTTCTTGTGCTAAGCGTTTTGCTTTAGATCCACCTTCTACAAGGACCTCTTCAATCACTATTTTACTGAGACTATGTCTCTTTTCTCTAGCTTCTCCAAACATAGCGAGATAGGCCGAGAAAAGCCGTTTCTTCAACTCACCATAACCAATGCCGCCCCTAACATAAGATGTTTGGAAGTCAGCCGACTCAACGGGGTCCAATAGCCTATATAACATCATTAGGGTGTCATTAGAGTCCTTAGGGTCATCAATAGTCTTACAATCTGTGACAATAGAAGAGAAATATGCCTTCCATATCTGCTTTTCAGTCATGCCTTTATCTGGGAAAATGGGAATGATATTCCCATAACTCTTACTCATCTTTCGACCATCAATACCTGGCACCACAGGAGCTTCTGATAGTCTCATCTCTGGACGAACGAGAATATTTGTCTTATACCGATGATTAAAACTAGCCGCTATATCCTGAGCCATCTCAACATGTTGAATCTGATCACGTCCGACGGGTATGATTGTGCTGCGGTATATAAGAATATCTGCTGCCATCAAAACAGGGTACGAAAATAATCCAACAGACGGGTCCAGACCTTTAGAAATCTTGTCCTTAAAGGCATGAGACCGTTCCAACACTCCTTTACCTATACAACAGGACAAAATCCAAGATAGCTCGCATACTTCTGAAACATCGGATTGACGGAATAGAATTACTTTATTTGGGTCTAACCCCAAAGCCAAATAATCTGATGCCGCGTCCATTGTGTATTTCTGTAGGAGAATAGGATCAGACATAGTAGTCATACTATGGTAATTTGCGATAAAATACAGAGCCTGATCTGAACCACTTTGAAGTTCAATGTGTTGTTTGATAGCCCCAAAATAATTACCAAGATGTAGTGTGCCGCTAGGCTGTATACCAGACAGAACGGTCATTTCAAAACCTTTAGTTACATAATGAATAAGGTTAATTCGTTATAAGTCAATTTACAGATATGAAATTTCATTAACAAAGGGCTTTACGAAGACTATTGAAGCTACGTCTAATGTGTATGCTGTCGGGTTCGACAACAATCTCTTCTAAAGTTTGTTTATTTCGAACAATAACTCTCTTTATATGACCAAGGTTACGAGGAGTGTCACCAGGATCACATTCTTCGGTGGTCTCTAACATACCACCTTTTTCAAAATCTGCTCCTATTTGGATATGGAACTCAAAAATACGACCAGAATTTGTACCCTCTTTTTCCCATCTATTGCCTACTGCGTCAAACCAGCAAATTTCCATGAGATTCTCCTGTATGTTTTAGGTCTATAGGAGTAACGACACAAATTGGTTAATATTCAGAGATATGTTTATATATTCAATATATCCACAACTCTTCAAACAATATTTCAAATCTGTTTAAAACATGTAGTCTGACATTTCTTTCGTTCTTTGATTTGAGTGTTTTAAGTGAAAACCATTGGCTAAATAACCAATCTCTATCATTCCAGGTCACTAAAATTTTAGCCCCATCTATCTGAGCAATTTTCCCATCAAATACAGACAATCTGTCTCCAGGTCTATCTTTGATAACCATTACTGTATCTTCTAAATACATCAAACATTCTCTTCAACGTCAAGCATGCCACTCATACGCAAAAAGCTCGTAAATGGCTTTACGAGCTTTTTCGTCTTTCATGTTAGGTTTCCTTCAAACAGTGAGCGCAACAATGTCACAAAGCTCAGCAAAAGTGATCTTCTTGTAAATAAAATCATAGCCCCATATTGTAAACTTGTTACTATGTTTCACAATGTAAACCCAAGGGTAATGTCCAGGACCCTTCACATAAGCGTCTGAACGACCGTAATCAAATCGATCTACAGTAACATCCATCATAAATTTGTGAAGACACTCATCAACGCTTCCGGAAACCTCTTGTACATTCAAAGCATCACGGATTCCATCATGTCTCAAAATCAGCCTGCCGTTCATAAATCCTCCTTGTTACTTTGTTACCTTGTTATCTTGTTATGAAGACATAACGAACTTTATCGAGATTAACTAAGAGAGATTAAGACAGGATTGTGGAAAGAATTTTTAGCAACGATAGACGAAGAAATTCTAGTAGTATTGCTGGTCACATTACAAACAATACTATTGAGATCAATCATGGTTATTACCCCACCACAGTTTGGTAGGAATATTTGAGACATGAATTCTCCAATGTCTCAAATATGAAATGCAGTTTCATATTTGATTTTTCATATGTTTTCTTGAATAGTATTCTTGCCAACCTTTATAATTTTACAAGCATTCATAATAGTTATGTAGATTATTCCATAATCTACAGTATCAACTTTAAAAGTAACTCCACCTTCTACATGTAACCCTAACGTTTTTAACATGTCATGCCGTAATGACACCACTTCTTTACGTAATTTGGTTACTAAGGTTACATCTAAAACATTAGAGTTTTTTATAAGGGGATCACAAGCAATCTTTTCACGAAAAGACCAAGCGGCTAATGGACACCCTTCTTTAATATTTTTCCAGACTTTAAAATCGTCTCCGGGGAAAGCTCTCCAATCCATACCTTCCCATAACAATTCAAGTCTATTACAACATATTTCATCCGATCGATTTAAATTACTCATAAAATCAAATGGTTAGACAACAATTTCTGTTAGCAACATTTTTCTGCATAGTCATCAGATACCCAATGACATATGCCTCAATAAGTTCTTTAGAAACCGGAATGCTATTATATTTGTCATTTTGACGATGACTTGAATCGTTTCTCATCTTCCATCGAAGGGTAGCTTCAGCTTGATGTCGAAGATTACCGAAAAGAATGAGATCTGATTTTGAGCAGATTCGGAATCTGGCTTCTTTTGATCCGATGTTTGCCGCAGCTTCAAGAGTGGGGATCATTTTGTTCCTCATCATAATAGGTGTGATAATATGACGAGATGGGTGGTTGGAATGTAAGAGGGTATTACAGGACGTTTATATCTTGTTGTGGCTTGGTATAAGTATCATCTCGACTATAACAATATAAAAAAGCAGCAGACTTTTTATACTCCTTTTCAGATCCGCTTGTAAATAGGAAACGGTATTCCACCCAACCTTCACCTTTACCATTGATTTTAAAATCTAAAACTTCTACTCTCACTCTCTTGAAAACAAAAGGGTTGTCTTCCTGGTCTTTTAATACCCATATTTCTCCTGGCTTGATTTCGTATTCAAGTTTAGCATTACGTTGTGAGTCTTGAATCAACTTTAAGATAAAGAAAAACAGGACACCTACTATAGCTACACAAGCCAATGTATAAAAAGACAAATAGATAAAGATATATGTCAAAAAGACATATATACCAATACAAAAATTCCAAAATAATCTACTCAAAAGTCCTCCATAAATAGTTCTAATTTAGACAAAGGCGCTACATAATCTACAACATTAGAGAAAGAGATACCTTCTGCCATATAAGTCACTTTTTGGACGATTCTTTTAGATAAAGTCACAGATACATTAGGAGTATCAAAAATGACTTCAAACAATCCAAGGTTCTGAAACCCAACATCCGGAGTAAAGACAATATCTTGTACTCTAGCGGTCAAGGAACACATCTGACTACCTAACGAATACACTCGTCCATTATCTTCAGTGATAGAGAAGATTTTAGCCATAATGATTTTTAAACTCTCGTCTAAACTACCGTATCACCGGCCAAATTAAAACAACTCTCAAGAAATCCATGATAAGGGCGCGTAAAACCATGTGATGTCAAAACATTTTGTAGGTTATGTTGGTATACACTGTAAAGCTCTCGAAGACCGGTCATATACTCTGTGTTGCTATAAAACGATATCTCAAAAGCCTGTCTTTGAAGATAATTACCTTGAAATTGCTCTAGTTGACTTTTACTAAGTCCGTATTGCGACTGATACGCATCTACAGCCATCTCATTGGCATCAAACAGAATTTTAAGATCTCGATTTGCGGCAGTGAGCCTGTCTCGATAAGTATCAAGAAAATCCTGGACGACACACATACGGACCTTTGCATTCATGATAGCCGTTACTGAACCATCAATGAACACAATGCCGTAAATCGTATAATCATGCGTCCCGAACTCTCGCATCCGCTTGATGACTTTACCCCGATACATGAACATACCGTAAGCCAAGTACTCAAATGCAAAATGGCCATCAACTGCAAAGGTTTTCATTTTAGCCCTTACTTAATAATGCTCAAAACACTGACACCCTTTGTAGCAACAGCCTGCGAAAGAGTGTACATGAACAATACAAGCTCCTCTGGACTCAGCTTCCGAAGAATTTGATCAAGGTGATCTTTTGACAGTCCACAGGATCCGTGAATCCTCTCCGCATATTGAGTATAGATATCAGTCTTTGATATAGGCACTGGCATTGTAGAACCTTCCATGATAAGAGTTACTCTATTTGTATGGGTCATAGTCTCAACAGGTCTATTGACTACAGGACTAGCCTTATTAATGGGTATAGAGAAAATTTCTGGATACGTGAGATTTTTCTTATGATGTTTCTTCTCAGCCTTAGTCACCGTATCTTTATACCCGGTGACATAAGCCTCGATCATATGAGACAAAACATTCTGACTGCGGTTGCTCTTGTCAAGAAGTACCCTCTTAGCCTCCTGTAAAAGCAAAGCCTCATCAGGATGTCTTTCAAGAGAGCACATCACATACCTAGCTCGTTTAACACCAATGTTAAATGCCATTCGAGAATTAACATGCATAATATTTGTCTCCTTATCTCAAAGAACGTAAAAAATGCTTAAATATTAAGAGAAGAGTTTACCAAGATCCTATGATAACCTTACTCCCCACAAAGAAGACCTGTCTACTAAGATTCTTATTCTCAGAGGAGTAAAAGTTTATTCATCCGATGACCTGTAACGAAGTAAGTCTTGTTCGGCGGCTTCGATAAAGTTTACAAGATACATGTTATCACCACGAAGTATTACTCCGGATAGGTCACCATTGTATTCTTCGTCGTCATGTTCTGATCTGGTATCCATATGATGATGCCGCATGTAAACATAAATAGCAGCGGCAGCTCTATACCCCTCATCATTTTGACCGGATAGTGCATCTCCTATGGCATTTACCAAAAGTTGTTCGTATGGAGTTTGATTATATTTACTCATCCGATTCCCATAATATACTAAGTTTACTTAGTGTGGAGCTTTTAGATATTGAAGATGAAGAAGAAATTGAATCCCTATACACATTGACAGAAGTTATACTAATACCACTACGCGCTCTAATGCCTTTAACAATTTCAGATCTTGACCCTTTGATAAGGTCGTCTGTCATAGGGTTGATAACAAGGGTATACCCCTCAAGAGCGATTGTCCCAGCAAAACCCCAATCAAATCTATGTCCTGGCGGAAATCTGGGGTGTTGAGACTCCAAAACATACATTATCTGACCATATTGACTGTCCGGTCTCCAACCTACTACTATCATTGTATCTTCTACGGGCATAAAGACTCTTTTTGATGAAATTTAAAGGCCAGGAGAATTTAGTCATTAAGTTCGTGATTTTTCGGCACCTCAGACTCACGTCAAATAATAATCAACGGGTTCTGGGTCCCAGAAATGTCTAAAACTCAAACTGTTTCAAAACCTGCTGTCCATAAATCTTGTAATGATCAGACTCTCGATTATCTGCAAGACGTAATTCATCAAAAGGCACAATACCAATATTTTGAACACGAACTCCATATTGAGTAACCCGGTCTACAATCCCGTACTGTTTAGTATGGATCAAAAACACAATCACACCTCGACGATAGAGCTCTTTTAAAAAACCTTCTTCCCATTGTGTTTTGCCATTTTCGGTAAGAAAAGGGTTATCTTTAAGGGACAAACTTTTATGATAATCTTCACAACCTCGTTCAAAAGCGGCAGTAATTTTCTTTTTCACTGGTTACCCTCCTTTAGTTTAATTGTCTTGGTAAAAAGGTAAGAAAAATATAAAATGGGTGATCGTTTTATCCTTCGTCAATCTGCTCGGGACAAACATCCTCTAAAGCTTCATCAATAACCGAATCAGACCCACCTGATCGTTCAATATATCGTGAGACAACATCATCTGCATCACAAGGCCCTAAAGAGTCCTCTACTTCACGAAACAAATCACTATCCAATCTATTTCGGATACCTTCTATATGATAATATTTACCTCTCCAGAAAAAGTAAGTCTCAGAATCCATATACATAAAATGTCTCCCATTAAAACCCTAACGACCCATATACCCAATAAGTTTGGAAAGCAACCGAAGAGTACTGAGCATGTCATTCTGTAAAGCCCTCTCCTCAGCCTGCCATCGGAGCCCTTCTTGAGATCTCAACCAAGCATCCCGCTCTGCTTTTTTCTTAGCGTCTGCTTCTTTCAACCTCAAGAGATTTGCGTTTGCTGCTTCTTGAATCTCAAGGTCCTTCAAAATCATCGTCAACTGGGTTTCGGTCATATCCTGTGGGTTTACACCCTCACCTGTTTCAGTCCATACGTTTTCATCCACCCTCATTTTCCGACCCAGGTGGTTATATAGTGTTTCTCCACTGTCCAGCGAGATACCGATGTTGCCTTTTTCGTTCATAAAAGTCAGAGCAGATTCAAGATAGGATAAAATGTCGGTAGGCTGCATGTCATATCTCCTTTAAATGATATGGAGATAACGAATAATACTCGAGGATTTTAAGACAGATTTTAAAGAATAGCTTCTAACTCATCAGCACATTTACGTAATACCTTAGCATGTACCCTCCGCCCAGTCCGAATATCTTGTTTCTGTTCTTCAGTTAAGTTTAAACTGGCTAACAGATCCTCTGTATTGCTCTCAATATCCGTAGCGTCTTCTCGCCATAGAGTCGGAAGATTGGAGGGTTGATAAAGAGGATCTTCCCCAGGCCTTTGAAGTGTGTTGCCACATGCCACCAAATCGTTATATATTACCAACCAATTCGAGTCTAGATGTGACTGTTCACGAAGATCAGCGGCTTCTTTCCACCATTTTTTATATAGTCCTTCTATGTTCATGATCTAGCTTGATTCTTTCTAAAAGGCGTCAATAAGTTTTTCAAAAACCGAATCAGCCGAGATAGATATATGTCTTCCATTGAAGACAGCTATTACAGTATCATCAATAGCAAAGGACCACCTTTTAGCCTCTTCAAAGAAATCTTCCATATGTTGTCCACTGTAAGCATGTATCACAGTACACTCTGAGCATGGCATTACTCTGTAATTCGTATTATATCGATTCTTGTTCTCAGAAGACCACTTCTTCATAAGCCATATAGCTCTAGCCCACCCAGTACCATAAGGATTAAAGGTAGAGACACCACCAAAAGTGTCATGCACTACTGTCCAAAACCCTCTTAAATACCCTCCGCTTTCTTGTTTTGGAGATGAGTATCCAAAACGTTCATGTCGGAGTTCTTTTAAGGGAATCCGTTTCCCCTGTCGATAGGTGAACCTAGCACGAGATTTTCGTCGATACATTTCTACCTCTTACGCTTATAAGGGATAGTGGACCCTAGTGATGCAGGCAAAGGTTTGTTACTCTCATATGTAACTAGGTCCCTGTTATTCTGGGTCATTGACATAACTTCATGGAGCCACAGATTACTATTCCATAGGACAGCAACGGCATCCTCTTCCCAATACTCGTCTTTACCTTCGGCTAATACTACCGCCGTAAACCCTTCCATACACTTGGGGATCTCACTAAAGATCCCAACATGAGCAAATACCCAGGTCTCTTTAGTGAGAATGCCGAGAATATAATACTTAAACATGGTATCCATTTTTACTTCCTTAAATCTCGTGGGTGATTGATTTCGTGCTCTCCCCCGTCTTCATCCTTTACAGTACAGCTACGAGGAAAAAGTTCTACAATAGTACCAGACAAATTACCATCAAACCATCCATGCTTAGATCTAATGACACAAACTTCTTCTCCAAGCTTGAACTCATTCGTAAAAAATCTAGGTGGGCTGGATTCTTTTTTCATAAGATGTTCCAATCAAGTTTATAATACGTTTCGTGTAGATAAACGTAACCTCTAGAAAGATACTCAGATACTATTAAGGGAGTTAGATGAGAAAAAAGAGAAGTTTTTTAACCAGGAGAATTTATTCACTAAGTTCGTGATTTTTCGGTACTCTCCGACATGTATAAATAATAATCAACAGGTTCTGGATTCTAGAGAGGGTACTCTACCTTTTCAAGGAAGATATGCTGACAAGTTGGTAGATACCGAGACCAACAGTCAAACCCACCTTGGATCATAGGTAGATCCCTGGTATGATACCATGTACCGCCACACCACTTACGATACCAAGCAAACTGTGAGAAGAACCAATTCATAGACATAGCTCCTTGTCTTACAACCTTATTGAAACGACTTACTCTCTTTTTCTTGTTACGGTTTTCATTTGATAAGAATCTAGTTAAAGATCGGTAAGATAAACGTCATACCCGGCATTCTCTGCGAGTAGAGATATATTCTGGGCCTCTTCTTCATCTGAAGTAACAATCTGCTTATTATCCAATGCCCTAGATGCTCTAATAGCATTGTCTACCAATGTCCGGAATTGATTTTCGAAGATGGTTCCGTTACGCATCGTGAATGCACACCCTGTCCATGCAATCAAATATAGTCCGAGCATGTCAATATCCCTGTTACTTAAGTTATTTAACCGGCGAGGATTCGTAACCTTTAAACGAGAAACTACTTAGAATAATAAGAGGATATTTTAGAAAGAAGCAATACGTTCAGACAAAACGGTAGAATAATTTCTATAAGGTATCGATCGATACCCCAACGACTATAACTGACACTGAGTTGTAAGGCGGACTAATATAACCTGTTTTAGCACTATCTCGGGGGTATTTTTTAATAATAGCATACCATTTTGAGTCATAATCCTGCCACACAACATTCTCACAATAATAGGTTAACTCACTCTGTGGCCAAAGAAAAACCAAACCGGATCGGGTGAAGAAAAGAGAAGCACATCCTTTTTCATCTTTTAATAAGTCTGAGACTTTCTTTTTCATTGGGAAAGTAGCTACTGTGTATCCATCTCCAGTAAAATCCTTGTGGGTTGTAAAATTTACGTCCCCAGTTGTTTCTGTAAGGTCAGACACCTTTAAGACATTTGCCTCTACTTCTACTTCTTTAGACCAACTGCAAACAACCAATAGGGCCACAATTAAAACATGAAGTCTTCGCACAATATCTCCTTAGTCATTTTGCTTCATCGACTTAACATTCATCCCATTCGAAATGATACTCGCCCTCTTCTTCCTCGTCCTTCTCTATCTTCATTTCTACGTCTTCTTTTTCCTCATCCAACAGCTCGATGTCCTTGGGGGTGGTGGTGTATTCCCATTCCATAGGCTCTTCTGGGTAACAATCTTCTGGTGGGCCGTACATTTTCGCTGGGGTTGCCCAACAGGTCACTTCAACATGTACCGTGATTATTTGCTCTTCAAACTCAGTAATACGAGTTATCTCAATGTCTTGCTTATGGATGGGTCCCATGTAGTGGTCTCCTGACAAGGTGTTATATGCTCTTTTCTTATAACGACGAGAGGCTGGGTAATCTAAGAGGATTTTTATACTTTTTCTTGATCAACTCACTCCAAAACACGGTCTATTTCAGAATCAAAATGTGATTCTGCTGATCTCAACATATCAACAATCTCATCCCGTTTCTTCTGCCTGTTATTCCATCGACATATAGCCCTATGTTGGCTACCACATTCTTTCGTATCCGTGTGATTTGCGTCACACATAACACGCCATAGGTTTCTAAACTCCCAATCAATAACCTGTGCATTTGCACCACATCTTTGACATGGGAGGATCTTAGGTGTTTTAACAATCTGACTCATCATTTCTCCAGGTTCAGTAGAATCTAAGAACGGCGGATAGGATGCTAATCTCAGGTCATTTCCTAAAATAAAAAGAGTGATTAATCACTAAGACCTAAAATTTTCGATGAAAACCCTAACTTAGATGAAGATGAGAATGAGAGAAAAAAGAGAGAAAATTAGCTCCAAATTCTTTGGTCACTAAGTTCACGATATTTCGGCTCTGGGACCCCGTTTCAAATAATAATGAACGGGTTCTGGACTCCAGAGATTATGGAAGATCTAAATCATTTCTTTGGGGTAAGGGCCATTATACTCATGGTAGACTTCTAGATATTGTTCTTTTTTATGATAGGAGACGACTTCACCACGATAGAACACTTCATGTCCATCTAGGAGGAGCCGTCCTATGAGGGATGGGTAATTTTCTACCCTCCAGGTCACGAGACCTTTTTCTTCTGCTTCTTTCAGAATATTCTTAAATTCGAAATATCTTTCTGAGTTGGGGACTATTTCTTTTGGGTAAGAGTCATCTGGGCATGTCCAAACATTATGTCCTAAGATGTTTGCTGCGTCCATTGGTACACTGTTTTGGTCTTCAGTGAAGACATATTCTCTTTTGCATCCGAACAGGAAGAGACTGTCTTTTAGTTCCTCTCTAGTTATGAGTTTTTCGATAAAAGAACCAAAGGTGTTACTGAAGCTGACATATGCTCTGGGCTTGGGGGGCAATTCTTCCCATAATAGGAGTAATCTTTTCATAATCAGCTCAGAGTCCTATATATTTTACTCTCAATCGAGGAGAGTTCTACCTACACTCACATTATCATCGCTGAACCGGACATAAACGATTCCAAGGTCTGGTGTCTCTACCTCATAAACCGTATGGTTATCTACATGTCTGAACATCATAGAAGCGTATTTGAGTTGGATTCCATAAATTTCAGACACATCTCTGTCATTGGGGGTCTGAACCACACATGTTCGAGCCCCTTCTACTACAGGGTGCATGATATTCTTCTGTCGATACCCCCATCGGTGTCGTGGGGTAGCATTCTGAAGCTGTTCCCAAACAGTTTCGCGATTCATACTCATCCTCCTTGGGTCTTGGTGTGTAGTATGATAACGATTGGACGTAAAGATTAATAAGATGAAATTTAGGGTCAAGGCACTATATAGACAGGTTCTGCGTTATGTGGTAAGGATCTATATCCTGTGATAGAAAATGTATCGGGTAGTGTCATCAGTCTCATATACCATTTGGAGTTAGATTTCCAAATATTTTGATCACAGTTGATTCCAACCTCTGTGTCTGGCCATAGAAAAGGGTATCCGTCTCGGGTATAGAAGACATTGGTGCAAATCACTTCATTATCTTGTACATCTTTTATAGTATATGATTGGGGAGGGTCTATTGCGATATATTCTGGGTTTTGTGTCGCAAAAGTTTCTATCATCTTGGTTTCTATAAGTCGGTGTGATGCTCCCAAGACAATCAATGCAACACAGAATGAGACGAAGACGTATTTATTCATATCTTTTCTCCAAACTCTATTCCAGACATCAGGGGATATTTCATTCACCATTTTGAAGAGACTCTACGGGCTAGACCCGATAACATTATAGTTATATACCAAAAATTTGGATAGCCGCCATTTGCTTCTTTTACTTCATCACAATTGTCATTCCATTCTTTTTCTGATTTAGAAGACTCCATGAGAGTGACCACTCCTTGTTGTGTGGTCAAGTCTTGGTCTGTGTCATCCATCAATAGTTTTAATCTATCCATGATATCCCCTTAAAGATTATAGAGATATCACAGATTTTGAAAGGCAGGTGTTTGATTAGATATTCTATTTCGGGTGTATTTGTTCAGATAGAAATGACCCTCATAAAAATCTGAATCGAACGGTATGTTTTGTTTCACGTCTTTTAGTTTGTGGGAGGATGTGTCCTCCCAAGGAAGTTCCTAACCTAATTATATTAGTCTTCTTCATCTTCTTCGCCGGCTTCGACATTTACTCCAAAAAGCCAAGAAAGGTTTTCTAATCTATGCCATTGAAGGTAATTACTGTACTCGTTAGTTTCCAGAATAACCAAAGATCTTACAGTGACTACCTCTGGGGTTTGTTTTAAAACCTCTGGTGCATCGCTCGACATAATCCATTCGTTTTTAGTGATACATTCTTCAACAACTCTTGGAAGGAGTTCTGGGTAGTCTTGCCAGAACTGGTTTAGATCATCTCTTAACTTTATGAGTCTGTCTTGAATGTCTTGGGTAGGTAAGGTTACATCTCTACATTCATTAATGGTTTTAGTAAGTCCATCGATAGCGTCACTCAAACCAGCATTTACTGCTGCTAAACTCATGATTTCTATTCCTCTTCATTTTTGTTAGATAAAATTAACCAACATGTCAACGTATGGAACAGACCTGATTTAAGGCATTATTCAGTATTTTTATTTGGGGTGTATTCTTTCTGATATATCTTGCATGATTGCTTCTAGATCTGGGTCTATTTTTCCCACCATCCCGAACCTTTTCAACTTATTCATGTCGTCATACTCACCACTGTTCCCGTAAGCTGTTCTGGTATCTGTATTATATAGGTTGCCTTCTTTGGGGATATAAGCCCGTAAAGCTTTACCATCCCAATAGATGATGAAGAAAACCTCATCTTCCCAGTCACCATAAGCCATAAGACCGTAATAGGTGAGTCCATTTTCTAGGGTCTTAAAGCCACATATTTCTGGCTCTTGTTCCCAACAGTTCTCAAAGTCGAATTCGACTTTGGATAAATCCTTCTTAATCTTATCCGTGAACTCACCCCAGCAATATCGAATTGACCCAAGATAGTCGGGTTCTTCGATGATTGGGTTTCCATCAGAGTCCTTGACGTAGGTCCCGTCTTCATCCAAGACATCGTCTTCGGCTTGTTTATATTCTGCTGGGAATCTTTTCTGAAAATTATCGAGGATCTTAGTCTTCAATTCCTCTTCTGTTATGGGTGCAAAATATCGACTCATGTATCTCCTATGTTTATAAAAGGTTAGGGTCTATAACTGTCTTTGTATGTACTACCAGCCACATCACATGTTCGACAGTTACCAGTCCGGTTCGATCCCAGTGTGGGTCATGTATCATCTCTGTTTCTATACTATCTGTAATCTTACCTACTACTGCGTGTCCGAAAGCTCCTCTGGGTGAGTTACCTAGTAAAATGCACAGAGCCCCAGGACATGGACAGATGGTGCGTAGTCGTTCTACATTCATAACTAGAATACCATACCCCAAAGAGTGGAGTGCATCATCTAGTCTAACCCACCATGGTCCTCCGATACTCTTGAAAACCTGTCCATTCACATCAGGGACTTTGTCTAAAGGTAGATCTAAAATAGAAGCAATGCAGGCGGCTATACAGTCACCGGAGGATCCTTCTCTGGTTTGGGTGACGGGTGTCATAGTTTAGTCCAATAGTTTGTCGGATAATTTTCTAGAATTATCTTTTCTATCAAGATCTGTGTCATCCACACCAGATCCTATCAGCATGCCACGACAGAAATAGATGGTAGGGGTATGGACTTCATTCCCAATACAAAGTTTCCACTTATCTCTGTCATTGAAAACTTCGTTATAGGCAGTTCGGTCCTGTGGGTCAAAACGCATTCTTAGTTTTTGGTCATTTAATTCGAAAGGTTTAGTTACTAACATCAATCAGTCTTTCCATCACAATTTTGATCATATCTGTAATACCCATCAAAGTAGAGGACCTCGGCTCCCGGATAGATTCTCTCATTGGAGTCATTACAATCTCCAAATTTCAGTTGAGTATACCCGTCTCCGTCTGCATCTATTACGGACCGAATCTTAACTATTTCTTCTCGAAGAAGTATATTATCTGAACGTAATTCTTCAATCAAAGTCGTGTTATCTGACCTAATCCCTTCTAAGGTTTCGATCACAGATTTCATATCATGAGAGGAGGCACCCGAACAAGTATTTATGTTAAGGCACAACAACATGATGAACAACCCACTTAAATCTCTTTCTTCTTGCATTTTTGTCTACCTTTTTCCTTCCAAACCCAATGACCACAACCTACAAAGCCCTGAGTCCAATGACTCAGGTGTAGAGCCTCTAATACTATGTTGTGCTCTAAGATATAGACTCTCAACGCCCTTACCTACCAATCACATAAGAGAAGCACTATGTGACAGATAAAATAGAAATGGGACGTATCAAATCTCCTTCCGACCAAATCATTATCAAAGTAGTATAATCAATGACATGTAAAAACCCATCATATGGAGATAATTTCTGCCAATACCTCGAAATTTCCTCAGGTCTGTCATAAGTCCAGGGACCCATAGCACAGAACCCTTTAGGGGCTTCAATGAGAGAATCTATGTCCTCTTCAAATAATAAACTCAGTCTTCTATTCAAATAATAAACCCAGTCTTCTTTATAGGCCTACACAGCAAACCATCTCTCCAAATGTTAGACAAGGCTTTAGGATGCCATACCCCAAGGTTTTCCATCAACATTCCAGAAGTATGAAACTTATCGTAAACCTGATACAAATAAGAGGAAGATCTGTCCGGAGGAGACCCAACCCACTCTCCCGCCGCATACCCATCTGGGGGAAGAATATTAAACTCTATATCTTCATCCCATAATAATGATAATCTTCTATCCATAATAATCATAAAACATGTAGAACACACCAGGCAACATAACTTCTTAAAACGATTTTAAATCAAATCCCACAGAAATGGATATGGAACAAATTTAAGATCCGACCTAAACCCACCAGCTTGTACCCACACACGAATAAAATCATCGTCTTCAAGATATTTACTCTGAATTTTACCCGACTTAGACTGAACTTCCTTAAGACAAGACCCATATTGATCACGCCTAAAGAATACCAAATCCCCTTCATCTGTTTCTAAATAGATGAGCCAGTCAGTATCTAGATTGATTAAAGTGTATTTGTCAGACACCACCCACTCCATTGAGCTCTTCAGACCAAAATTCCTCTACCACCCCACTTAAACTCACTCCAATCATAGGGTCATTAGGGTATGTTTGTCCAGACCCACACGAATATTCTAAATACACCACAACCCCAGTACTACCAATATATTCAGATATATCATGTATTTCAGAGTCAGTAGCAGATACCACCATGACATGATCCCCAGGTTGAAATGGTGATCCTTCTACTCTGTCATAAATAGGTTTGGCATTAAGTTTTATTACTTCAGATAGTGTTTTGTCTGTGACTAACATGACCCTATAACGAATTCCAGAGAGGAATATTTAAGATTGGAAGTAACTCATATGTGGATTATATGTTTTACAATTTTTGAAATCTTAAATTGGGTCTTACACCCATAATCCTGGTAATCTTTGTAATCCTTGTTTTTTGTCTAGATTTAAATCTAGACCCTGGTTTTTGGTTTTTGTAATCCTGGTTTTTTGTCTAGATTTAAATAATCCTGGTTTGGCTCTTTATCTAGAATGAGAACCATATCTACTCTAGACAGAGTACAAAATAAAGAACCCTCTATATAGATGGTTCTCATTCTTTTTATCGTTTACTTCTACGCTCTATATATTCCTCTCCCAGCGTTATAGCTCCTGTGTATATTGGGAGTCCTTCTAAATCTAAGTCCTGGGGTACATCATACGATATAGTGATATGTGGGATATATTCTTGGTGAGTGTGGGTTAGGGTGTGTATTGTCTTTAGTGTTTCATGTCTTTCAAGTAACGTGGGTGCGTCTAAAACTAATACTAGACATGCTTTATTGGTTTTAGTAGTTAAGATCTTATAATGAGTTGGATGAGCTATATGGGATCTTGGATCTGATTGGTAGTGACTAGTCAGAGTGTCGCTGTGTAAGATAGTGACGTGTAGTCTTCGTTCTTTGATTGGGTGGTATCTTAGGTTTAATAGGTTTAGATGTGTTTCTAGTTTCTTGGAGTCTATAGGTCGTACTGCTATATAGGTTGTTTTCATGGTGTTTCTGTGAGTAATTGTTCTCTGGTGATATGGGGTGTGTCTGTTTTCTTGTGGATCTTTTGATTCCACTGGGACATGAAATACTCAAAGTCATGTTGACCCATGGTTATCGTTTCTCCATTTGAGAGACGTATTAGTGGTAATCTACCTGCTGTTATTTCTATATAAACTACATGGTCCGTGTTTATGATATATCTGGATGCTTCTATAAGCATTATTCTATCCTTTCGAAACTTTCACCGACTCTGAAATCTCCTATGTAAAAAGTCATGTCTCCAGTCCTAAATTCTGGTGCATAAGGACAACATTCTGCAAAGGTTCCGTATATTGGGCTTATGGATGACATGGTGTGGTTATATTTCCATCCTCCAGTGGGATGTGTTTCTGTAGGGTATTGTCTCAATACTGTTCCTACAGGGTAATGCTCCTTGTCTGGTGAGTCCTCAAAAAGGATTTGCCATTTTAAATCTATGGTATTCAAGCTATCCTTTCGAAATATTCTCCAGTCTCAAATAGATCTGGTCCAAATACCATACCGTTATCATCTTCAAGTATTAGCTGGTTCTGTCTTATTTTGAATACACCGTATACATAACCTCCAGGATCATTTGTCTGGTATTTCCATGTACCTAGAGGGGTTATCTCAGGCCATGATGTGATTCGGGTATGTAGATATGGATCCCATCGCATTGTTAGTGGTTTATCTGTTTGTATGCTTACTGCCCTACCATCTCCAGTATAAGCAGTTGTATGGTACACCTTTTTTATTGGGTATCTATCGCAACAGGATTCGGGTATATCCTCCATTAGGAGTTGCATTCTGGTCAAAGATGCCATACTCTGTATACCTCTAGTATATTTTCTTTTGTCAATTTATATTCTACCACCTCTTTACCATCTTCGGATTCTTTAAGGTATCTTGGGTTATCGCAACATTGTACGGTGTTGTCATCTATTATTGTTGGTGGTTTTTTACAGAACACACAGTATATCCTTAGTTTCTTGATATCTAGAAGGATTGCCAGGATTGGATCGTATTTACTCATCTTCAATTAAAAGCTGTTCTCTGGTAACATTAGTCCGTCCTGAGAGTAGACCTACCATCTCAAGGTATGATTGATTCTTTGGTTATACGGGTTTTCTCTCCATTAGTGTGAGTTATGCGATAGTACCCGTTAGAATATTCTTCATATTCATCTATAGTGATGACATGATCTAAATTAATAAGAGATGTTTGTTGGTTGGGTCGTTTCACATATACATACATTTATTATCTTTCTACAGACCTTTCTTGATCGCCATAGGATCTAGTGATCTCAAACCATTGATACCATGCCTCTTCTTCTACATGGTAATCTTGTTTGATTTTCATGACCCAGTATGGAGATGGTGTCTGGGGTTCATCTATTTCTGAGATGGAGCTATCTTGTATGGTGATCGCTTTTTCTTGTGTTCTATTCATGATTAATTGCCTTTGGTATTTACAAAGAGTAAAGCACATTGAGCCAGTAATAGAATTCCTTCTCACACTTGTCCTGTTGGTATTTGGTTCCTTTCCAGGATTCGTGGGCGGAAGACCATTTTCTTACTTCTGCTTCTACCAGTTTCTTGTAGGGTATCATTTTGTCCTTTTTAGGTTTGTAGAGGAGGAACGAGCATGAGGTCTCTATATTAAGATAATATTTTAGTGCTTCCGGGTCTTCATCTTCTCTTCCATCCGACGCATCTCTACCGCTATATCATATGCGTCTTTGAGACCCATCTTCGGGTGTCGTCGTAGTATCTCATGTCCAAGCAAGATACCACTCAAGAATCCGCCTTGCAGTCGACACTTACGGTCGGCGTATAATTCTTTACGTTCGGAGTCAGGGATCCGGGCTAGTTGTTTTTCTATGGATCTCATTATATATTTACTCCATTTGGTTCAATTCTATCTCATGATGGAGTAAACGTTATTTGTAATTTATGAGTAGGATTGTTTTTAGATCTATTTTGTGATTTTTATTCTAAGCAGTTCTCCTTGTTGGAGTATGTTTATAGTAAGCTGAGGTTGCATTTTCTTTGATTAAAGCATGTCAAGGCGGAGAGCGGCTTCTTCTTATGTATTTACGTTGTCATCAAGACAGTACTCTCTATACTCTCTATAACTTCTCCATTCTTTTATGACTCTATGATTTTGACGTATTTGTAAGGTGTTATATCTTTCAAACATCACTCTGTCTATCCATTGTTTAAGCATTTTCATTTCTGGGTCCTGTCTAATAATTTTCCAGGTAGGAGCTTTTATAAGTTTTAGATGTGAGTCTCTAGTCGCATAGACCCATAACTCGTAAGGTTCGAACAGACCATCTAGGATAGGGTCATCTTCGGATCCCATCATAGCTATTTTGGGGTGTATGTGTATCATGACTTTCTTATAAGTCTACAAAACATTCCATCCATCCAAATCTTTTTCAAATCGACGTACAACAGGATTTTACCATTTATTTTAGATCCAGGATACCAGACTTGGTATGCCCACATACAATTCGCCAAGAAACCTTCTGGTACATCATTCCTCCAATCTCCCATAGGTTCGTATCCTATAGGTGGGGGTGGGCCTGGCTTTTTCTCAAGGTCTTCTTCTTCTAATAGTAACCTTATTTTGTTTTCGTAGTTCATGGGTCCCAGAAACCTATACTTGTGATATGAGTTTTTGCGTCCCACGGGAACGACTGAACTGGATGGGCCATACCTTTGTACGCCCAATACCATACTCCTGTGTCTTTGTTCAAGGTCACATAGATATCTCTACTTGGGTATGTGTGATGCTCATGGGAGATCTTTACTGCCGGACCTGATGGTAATCTTAAAGCTTTCACAGGATCTGGTATGTCACGTACAGGTTCCACTACACAAGTCATGAGCCCTAATACACGGTTTAGTTCTGAATACATTTTGGCGGGAGTTGCCACATTATTCACTTTATCTCGCAGTCCAGTTGGGTACATGTTCTCTCCGCACAGGTTGGTTAGATAGAATCGATTTAAGACTTCATAATCAGTATTGGTTTCATGTATTTTCACTTATGATAAATAGAAGATCTAAGAAAGACAAGCCTGCCCATAAGAGTAGACCAAACATTGGAGTTACATGACCCAAACCAACTACAATTCCTATTATTATTGCACACACAGTAATATTTATCAGAAATTTTACTGTCATGTTGCCTAATACACACATTGTCAACCCTTTTCATTACATTTATAACACAGCCCACCAGGCTTTGCATTTTTCCTGGACCGACACATCCAACATGTTTCGGATCTAGAATTAAAGTTTGCATCCCAATACTCTAATTCTGCATTCAATTCCTCTCTAACTCGTTCTTTACGTACTTCTTTGGAGGTTAGGTGAATTGGGAACCCAAGTCTGTGGTCTGAAGAATGAGACTTATATTGGGATAACACTCCTTGACGTTGACTGGTGTTAGGACCTAGGAACGGTATACCGTTCCTGTTAGAACCATGACTCTTCATAACTAACTCCTAAAAGTCCAATATTCAAGACGATACTCGTAAGTATTACCTACCAAGATCTTTTCCTTATTGATAGTCTTGATAGACTTGTGTTCGTATAGTTCAACGGCATGGACTTGAGCATTTTCTGTAGCATCTTTCCAGAAATACCAGTCTGTATCGTCCTTTCCGATGTCCAGACACTTGTCCCCGAATTTTTTCTGAGCTTCCCGGTCGGTGACCATTCTATCATGATTGTCCTTGGCCACTGTTACTACAGTTCGGCCCTTAGTCCAGAAGGGGCCAGTCTCTGTAGTTTCATGAGCGAAATTTTCAACAAACTTCTTCATGATTATTCTCCTGGATGTTCTATGATATGCATTTTACATACCTGGGTTAGTTCATATAGCACATAAATGTCGTTCCCTTTACGTATTGTCAGGAATCCATACGGGTGTTTATTATAGGAGACAAACTTCATATCTTTTTCTAAGTGAACTTCTTCCCAACAGACAGGAGTTTCTGTCATTATCTTCTTGACCGTTTGCATTTCAGATGAGGGAATACACCCGATACATAGAAAACTGAACAACAATACAATCAACTTTTTCACGTATCTACTCCTTTAAAGTTTCCTTATTCATTTACCTTCAAAATACTATCCCAGTTTTGTAGTGACAACTTACTTGGTTTGCTTTTTCGGTATAAAAAGGTGCAAAGCTTTCTTAGTATCCTCGAGAGAACTCTCTTCTTCATACTCTCGAATACTTGGTCGAGGTTTCATATCCTCGTACTTTTCTTTATTGATACCTGCAAACTGTTGGCCTTGGTCACTTGATTTTTTCATAAACAAAATCCTCCACAATCATTCGTGTCTATAGTAAATTCAAAAAGTAACTCATATACTTTTTCTTTATGTTAGACGTATAGCCGTGTTTTTTATTCAGAAAGTTTTTAGCTATTTTCTACTTTAGGAGATAGGTTTCTGACTAAGGTTTCACCACATTAAGAATCTATTTCTCCAAATGGTTAAACTTGGAAATTTGTCCACTGCTCTACATGTCTTCCGTGCGTCCAGTTATCCTGACTTAGTACGACTCCCGTCGGGGCATGCCCCTTGCTAATAGGGTACTCTACCGAGATCCTTCCAGAGGCATAAAGATTCACGCTTTCTACTTCTACAAAATGCACATCCCAGTATGTCACATCAACACTTCGATAATTGTAATAGGGCATACCAAGCCTATACCCTGTTGGCTGTAGGTAACCTTCGAACGGGTTTCCGATTCGAGCCTGTCCATAAGGCTCTCGTAGGTTCACAGTCTTGTACCCGAGTCTCGACAATCCCATGACAGTTTCGAAAACATCGCCGTTCTCAGTATTCTCAGGTCCAAGGACGATGTTGATCTTGACACGGTCAGGTCCTTTCATATACAGGATCTTCTCTAGATCCGGTACGCTGCCCTTGCCCATCATTTTTTTATAGATGGTAGGATCTAGGCTCTGAATGGTGATGCTCGCCTTGTCAAACAAAGCCCATACTTCGGGTTTGGATACTATCAAAGCTCCATTTGTTCGAAGTCCGAAGATGAGATCCGGGATGTGCTGTTTCAGGTATTCCTTCAGCTTTGCCATGTGCTTATAAAGCAATGGGTCCGTATCTGATCCGGTCACATTGATCTCGCGGACTCCATGTTTCTGGCACTCTACAATGAACTCGTCAATACCCTCTAGGGGCCATTTGTCCAGATTATTGAGAGCATCGAGAGCCATCATATGTTGCCCAATGCAAAAATAGCATGCACGATTGCAAGGACCACTGAAATGGATGTTACCGAACCAATGCGAAAACCCTTGACCATGATTAAGACAGCCCATGTATTTATACCTATGATGGGGTTAGTAGGGTACGTTATGTAGTTAACGATTGGAAGGTGAGATTTATAAGACGTTGATTTTAGATATCTAGATTAATTTTCTATAGTATCCATAATAAATCTAGCTCTTTCACTCATTGAATTACCTATTCGGATAGCACCAAATAGGTCTCCGAGAGTACCCAAACTCTTCTTCTTTTTAACGGGTACTGTATTTATTCTAGACTTGACGAAATTCAACATAGGTTCTTGTTCTAAATCCCAATCAACATCTTGACCCGCATTTTTTAATGCTTCTTGGTCAGACATGATGCGATTTATATAAGGACGTCCAAAGTCGACAAGGTCTTGGAGAGTACACTCATAGTCATACCCCCCTAGAGAATTTCTATATGATTCCCACGAGTCACACCCAGAACAAGACCCATAAGACACGAACAACCATCCCGTCTGGCCATTATAACTGACATGATATACATATGTACCTTGCCAGTCACCAAACGATTGATAAGCAAGTATTTCGATACCTACAGCTGTAATAGCATCTGTATAAGACAAAAGTATACCTCTCAGATAAATCAGGATTACAAGATCCTCAGAGTAACTCTTTTAAGGCTTTTATGGCTCAATGACTATGTTTTGATCTTTCATCATTGCCATGACATCCTTTTTGGCGTTGGCTTTGGTATAGCCCTTACCCGCTCCCGACATTTTGACTGAATCAAAAGTTTCTTGAACTTCTTGATTGAACCTTGTTTTTGTCCATATCTGCTTTTTCATTGACATCTCCATGATTTAGAGTATGAACGGGTCTTATGTTATATATCTCAGATACAATCACCCGGAGCCCCAGCATTTCTTTGCAGTCCAGTCATGAGCTCTACCTAACCACTCAGGCTCCTCCCAAGGAAACGACATTAAGGGGTGTATTAGGGCATTGTGTACAAATTTCCAAAAATAATATTCGAAATTTCTTGGTATGTTATCTAATTCTGAGGTTTCTATCCGATCCTGTATATCCATTATTCACCTGTAGTTTTAATAAAACATAAAGTACTCACCAGAATTCTGAATAGAGTCTTTAATAGCTTCTGGTATCCAAGGAGCCACAATATACCTAAAATGCAATTCATAAAAAGGATTGTCTGGATTTTCTAAGTCTTCTATTTTATGAAGCCATACATTATTACCAGACCCTAGACTCCATCTTTGGTTACTTGTGTCAGTTAACCGGTACATTTCTATTTTAGACCCATATAGGAGATCCGTTAATCTCCTAGCTAAGTCATCATAGGTCCACCTATAGGCTTTAAATTTGATCCACATAAGACTCTCCCCAAAGCAAAAGTATTCTATTCTCGGCCGAAGTTCTTGATGGGTTTTTACTTAATCCCATCAAGGGATATTTTGCTGTCCAATAATTATAAATATCTTTTAAGGTAGGGTATGAGGGTAGATGTTCTATTGTGCCTATAGCCTTTTCTATTCTATATGGCATTTTTTCTCCCTCAACTGGATAGCTGTTCGTTTTTGCTAATAATATACCATGAGTTATAGGATCTTTTTTATCTCTTTCAAATGACCAGATCGCATGTAAAATTCCATCTAAACTACCAGTCAGGTCTGATAAGGTAGGGTTAAGACCTGCATATATCTTGTTATTTGAAATTCTCCAAGCTCCTGAATCTTCTGTATTAGACCACTTATACAGAAAGGATTGAGGATCTGCTGTCAGAAAGACATACATAATTTTTACTGGACCTCTTCAGATATTTTATTATCTATTTCAATCCCTAGACATATTAATATCTTGTCTGCCAAAATCATTCCATCTTTAAGAGAGTGCAAGTATATAATAGGCATGTCATTCCCGCGTTTATCCAGTCGATACCCTTCATCATCTTCATTGGATCGTGTCACCCATACTACAGCCCCATATGTGTGTACACCATCCTCATAACACCAACCATCTCTATAAGCACTATCCCCTACAAACTCCCAAGGCTTTACGTCATGTGCTGTAGATAATATTGCATCCGAATCCATTTCATACTCCTCTATTTTCCTATCAACATGACGCTGACAAATCTCTCCATCTTTGACGACGTATTTCTAACAACTGATTAATCAAGTCTACGGGCTTCTTACCTGAATCGTGTCTATGTCCTTTTTCATCATTGCAAGACTTGCATGCAATGGCTAGGTTTTCCAGGTCATTTGTTCCTTCATGTGACAACGCTTGGATATGTTCTATTGTAGCAGAGGTCGTCCCGTCAATGTTGACTACAAGCCTGCTTTTACAGAACAGGCATCTACCTACCCAATATGATTCATTGTTACGGACAGCTATTTCAAAAGTATTATCTGTTTTAACGATATCTAAGACAGTATATCGTCGGTTAGACCCTCCAGGTCTGCTCAATCTTTCTGACTTATTTTTGTTCTTCTTTTTCAATCCCATAATTCTAACATCCTTAAATCCGTGCTGCTCATTGTAGAGTTAAGATGGGCAGATAGAATCCTTTGATGTTCCCCTCTGTTTAACCCATGATCTTTTCGGTCAAGATTATCAAGTAGACTTTGAATAGACCTGTGTTTAGTAAATAATTCAGGGTCATAATCCCAATTTTTAAAAATATTTATCAAGTCCACATCTGTAGGTTTGACAAATGTCAATTTATCTCCAGATCCTACATATCCTGATAGGCTTGAAGCACATTCAATATGTCCCCCAGAATTTATCTTAGATTCCCATTTGGGCTCCCCCCATGCTCGTTCTACAACTGTTATAGTATCATTCTTGGTATTTGGTTTTAAGAACATAAGTTCTCTTCTGTATATTTCCGGACCTTCTTTTCTCCAAATAGTCCGGAAATATAAGATACCAGCTTCAAGAAAATCACAGGGGTATGGAAATTTAATCTTTTCTGACATTTACTCTTCCCATATTTCGGATAAACGGTTCATGTAAGGCCCTAAACTATAGAAATAACGTAATCGAGAGATTTCTTTTTCATTCAATGATGTTAAAGATAGAGAATTCATGAAACTAGCAAGGTCTTCTTGATCACGCCAAGAGTTAAAAAAATCTCTCATCTCTAAATCTGTCACTCTACTAAAAATAATTTCATAACCTTCTTTTATAGGGTCTAAGCTTCTAAATATTATATGTTTGGTTTTCCTCCAAGAGGTATCTCCATAATTTCTATATGCTAAACATATATATTCATCTATTGCAGAATTATATGTTAGTAAGTATTGATTATTGAATATGCACCTATCGTTCGACCAAACGCTCCATACAGTTCTATAGTACAAAATATTTAGATTTACCTGGTTTAAAATACGGCCCTCAACGTATTAGTCATGTACCTGGTTGTGTATCTATCCAAAACAGCCAGAGCCACATATGCATACCTATCAAATTCTGGGTATACAACACCATTACGAGTATAATGAGAGGTACATTTCAAATCTAATAGAGAGGGTAGAACCGTTTTACACCAGAAAAGATACAAATCTTTCCTCGGAGAGTAAGTCCATAATCCTATGTCTTCGAGAAAATAAGATGTTAAATCCAGTCCTGTTTCCTCTCGTGTTTCACGAATGCAGGTTTCTAATCTAGACTCTCCTTCTTCAGGGGCTCCTTTAGGTATATCCCAATGAGACTGTCCAGAAGCATGGCCTAGAAGGAGTTTTTCTCCGTCTGTCAGTATGAGTCCTACAGATAAACTTTTCATGTTAGTAGAGAGTTGTAACGTTCTAGGGCTATTTGTTTCAACTTATCAAAAATTTCTTGACTTTGTTCAGGGTAATCAAGATCTCTAACCATCAAATTTTCGTATCCAGTGTTATCTTCCTCTTCAGCGTCATCAAAAAGGTCTAAAACATTTTTTGGTGATTCTGTGACATAGGAGTGATTAAACATTAGGCTCCATTTAGATGTCTCCTTAAAATACATTAGAGACAAGCTTACCTTCCTCACACTTGTCTCTAACTCGTAATTATAAACATTTCCTTCGTCTTCAACATAGTGAACACAATCCAATTCAAGGACTTGGATTGACGGTATTTTCCTAAATGAGTCCAAATGTTGTAAAGCAAGATCAATATCTACACCTTGTTCTTGCTTAGGCACTACGTGCCCTTTCAAATTGTCTAAGACATGATCGCGAAGAGACTTATTAATATCATAAACATATGAAGCAAACCCGTCAGAGCTGAAATTGGATATAATCCACAGATTCCCTTTCTTCTCTAACCATACTTCAAAAATATGCGTTTTGGTTTTGATGTTTCCAATTGCGCTATGAGGACCAAAACTTCTCCATTGAATGGGAAGATCTTTTGTTAAGGTAGCTATTTCTCTAATGTTTGTTTCTATCATTTCATTTCCTTTCAAAACTCAATAGCTAAAAATGGCAACTCTCTGAGCAAAACTCTGTAATTCTACTGGAATCCGATTCTTAACCTTCTGTTCCTCTTACATATTTTATACCAATGCGTTTACCTGTAGCATGCTTAACCCAGAACCCTGTAACAGTGTGCAAAGGTTTACGTAACTTCAAAATCATCTGTTCAAAATAATTCAACATCATCGTAAAGGTTTGCCCGTGAGGGTTTTCCCAAACAACTACTACTGCATACGTATCATGACGGAACTCTTTGAAAGTCAACGTATCTTGAAATTCTTTGGCTTCTATAAGTTCGTATTCTACATAACAAATTTCAGGATTTGAAACAGCATGTATATACTTAGGGTCAACCCCTTGGGCATACTCTCTGCGTACTCCCTCACAAAGTTTACCCATTATCTTTTTCGAGTCAAAACTATGTTGAGAGGTTTGTAGTCTGCTTACCGGAATCAAATTTTTCTTTGCCATTATCGTTGCTGATCCATCAGGTCTGGGTTATCAACAGGAGAAGTAAGACTTTTGATCTGGTCCTTCAGATCCGAAATTTGATCTTCCTGGTCTAGAATAGTCTTCGCTAAAATAGACACTAGAGTCTTAAGACGATCATTATCGAGGGTCAATTCGAAAAAAGCTGTCTCCAAACACATATATATCCTTTCTTATTGGGGTTATATATGAATAACGATTTAAACCATGCAGAAACTAAGAGGAAAAAGGCAACTCTCCAAGTAGAACACCTATTCGATTTGCAACTGTCATGAATGGCGGCATCGGAACCAACTCAACAGTAGATCTTTCTACCATTAAATCTGGGTTAGTCCGTGCAGCATGTTTAGATGGCAGCTTCTCTAACTCTTCCATGCTGAACTTCTGAAAAGATCTGCGTCTACAGACATAAGACCCTCGCTTGAAAAAGTCAGGGTAGTCTTCAAATACTACTCCTTTTGCTGCAAGCAAAGCCACCATCTCATCCCCATTTTTATTGAGGATTTGCTTATGACTGTAATAATGTCTTGCAGCCATAGATTTTGAATTTTTGACTGCATCAAGCTCTCTCCAGAGGATCGTATTAGCTGCTTCCTCAAGACTAGGAACGGTCCAAACACGGCTGTCAAACTCAGCCGATGGCCAATATGGAATATGAGATCTTAACAAATCATTGAATATTCTTGTGGCCGTGCTTGCCGATCTAGATACCAATTTCTGGTATCTGCCACCATAGATGGTCTCAGTATTCACGTCTCCAGAATAAATAACCAGAGATATCTCATCGGATTGAGTATACCCAATACAAGCACCAAACTCTTGTACAAGCTTTAGAGTCGCGCATTGCATAAGAGTAGACAGCCTAGAATCAAAAGGTCGTTGTAGTCCTTTTGTCCAGGAACTGAAATTATGTCCATCAATACGGATACAGATAGGAAGCATAGGGCCACAGCGACGTTTAGCCTCTACTCCTTCATATCCCTTCATTCGGTCGCCTAGAGAATCTTTTGTCATGATTAAATTCCTGTTATCTCTATCATTTCTGGAATTATTGAAACCAGTTCTGGATAAAACATAAGACTCAATCTAAGGTCCGGATTTTTGATTGTATCCCATCTCAAATGGGATGCTTCACCATCTTCATTCCATATGACGAGAGACCGTAAAGGAGTGTAAGAAGCGAACCCCGTTTTCCTGCCTATTTCGATGCGAAGAAAACGATCTCCCGTATAGATAAATTCCATAACATGGTTTAATATACGTACATCAGAAACATTCTCTGGATATATTCTCATATGTTTTTCATCTTGTTGAAAAGGTTTGTAGTTCTTGGATAATCTCTAGATAGGTCTAAAGCTGTCTCCATATCTGCTACTGAGGGTACGGCATGTTTAAATAAAACGCTTCTAGAAAGAACTTCTTCAGATATTTTCTCCAATTCCTCTTCAAGCTCAAGAATCATTTCTGTCCTTAGACCTTGCGATATATCCGAGTCTAAAATAAAGAGCGTCCATTGCAAAATAATACCTAATACTACATCCTCTTTGAGACAGATCAATATTTCTTCTAAAGTCCCTTCTTTTGCAAAGTACGTTAGACCTCTGGATACCATGGATGCTTCTTGTTCAGTTATAGGTCTGGTAGCCCCATTAATGTCTAATTTTTGGAGATTTTCTCCGTTATCTGTTATAAAGGCGAATTCACCAAAAGGATAAATCAAAGCTTCCATGGCTCCTCCTCAGTCCAGTAAGACCACCACTTTGATTCTTTCTTGGGGGAGGAAGGGTCAATGTATTTTGTTCCATCGTAAGTGGTGAGAACAAAAT
>Ga0208375_1000681_pt1 | contig 45733 bp, 40 predicted proteins | sample RifOxyD1_FD_184038 | JGI IMG/M metagenome (GOLD analysis project Ga0208375, IMG submission 184038) | Soil microbial communities from Rifle, Colorado - Rifle Oxygen_injection D1 (SPAdes) | ecosystem: Environmental > Terrestrial > Deep subsurface > Rock core/Sediment | place: Rifle, Colorado... | reverse complement strand
TGATGCAACGGGAACAGGGGTTATTGGCAAGATAAAGCATGCTAGTATCCATAATTATGCCTTTACTGTGGCAGAGACCAAGTTTATGGGAAAAAACTTAACTGAGGCGGATAATGAGCTGACGTGGGCAGGCGAAGAAGCGCCGTCTTTTCCGGTAAATATGATAATTAAATAAAGGCAAGGCCTTTATTTTAGTAAATAGTAATCAGTAAATTTTAACGGAATCAAGGTGCGGATAAATTGCTTTGCTATTCCCTCAAATAATGCATAATTAGGGGGATGCAATTCCCTAAATTTAAAAAAGCTCAACTTCTAATTTCTGAAAGACTGTTTTGTGGTCCTTGAAATCGGAAAGAATAGGATGTATAATGAAAGACTTTATGAAAGAGGCGATAAAGATCAAGGGCGCCAAAGTCCATAATCTAAAGAATATATCTTTGGATATTCCCAGAAACAAACTGGTGGTTATCACTGGCCTTTCGGGTTCTGGCAAAAGCTCTTTGGCTTTTGACACTTTGTACGCTGAAGGCCAGAGAAGATATGTAGAAAGCTTGTCTGCATATGCAAGGCAGTTCTTGGGAGTGATGCAAAAGCCCAACGTTGACTCTATAGAAGGGATAAGTCCTGCCATATCCATTGACCAGAGAAAGTCAGCCCATAATCCCAGATCCACGGTGGGCACTTCCACCGAAATCTATGATTACTTGAGACTGCTGTATGCCAGGGCTGGAATTCCTCATTGTCCAAGCTGCGGAAAAGCAATATACAGGCAGACTATAGACCAGATAACAGGCCAGATAATGAAGCTTCCCTCCAATTCGGAAGTGAGCATAATGGGGCCTGCCGTTAGATCCAAAAAAGGAGAGCATATAGGGACATTGGAAGAAATAAAAAGACAAGGATTTGTAAGGGTGAGAGTAGACGGAGCTGTTTTATCCGCCGAAGAAGCTTCAAGCAGGGCTTTGGAGAAAAACAAAAAGCATAATATAGAGGTGGTTGTTGACAGGATAATCCTTGATGGTTCTTTGGACCGCTCCCGACTTGCTGATTCTCTTGAAATTGCCCTGAGAATAGGAAAGGGCATAGTTATGGTAAACTGCAATGACAAAGATGCAATCTTTTCAGAACACTTTGCATGCGAAGAATGTGGGATATCTTTGCCAGAACTTGAGCCCAGACTCTTCTCTTTTAATAGCCCTTACGGAGCTTGCTCTGAATGCACAGGGCTTGGAGAAAAACTTGAGGTTGACCCTTCTCTAGTGATGCCCAACCCCAATCTTACTTTGGCGGAAGGAGCTGTTATTCCCTGGATGAGAGCTTCTCACAAGATAGGAAGGCAGGGATACTTTTGGCAGAAGATGGCAGAAGCTTCAGAAAAGCATGGATTTTCTCTTCACGAGCCGGTCAAGAATCTCAAAAAGCAGGATGTGGATATAATACTTTATGGAGACGGAAGGAGTTTTGAAGGAGTCATTCCAAATCTAGAAAGAAGATACCACGAAACTGATTCTGATTGGACCAGGCAGGAAATAGAACAGTATATGGTTGTTAAGAAATGCGAGAAATGCGGAGGGAGAAGATTAAAACCCGAAGTCCTGGCGGTCAAGGTAAAAGAAAAATCAATAGATCAAGTTGTTTCAATGCAGATAGATAAAACAGAAGAGTTCTTCTCTAAGAGCTTTGACTCTAAAAATAAGATTACTTATCCCATAGTAAAAGAAATATTAAGCAGATTAAGGTTTCTTAAGGACGTAGGCCTTGACTATCTCTCTCTGGACAGGAAATCCTCCAGTCTTTCGGGCGGAGAAAGCCAAAGAATAAGACTGGCTACCCAAATAGGATCCAAGCTTACAGGAGTCCTGTATATTCTGGATGAGCCCTCCATAGGTCTTCATCCAAGAGATCAGGGCCGGCTTATAAAAACACTTAAGGCATTGAGGGATCTGGGAAATACTGTTGTTGTAGTTGAACATGATGAGCAGACTATAGAAGAATCCGACTGGATTATAGATATAGGACCTGGAGCCGGAAAGCACGGAGGCAAAGTTATCTTCCAGGGCACCCCGAAACAGCTTTTGAGATCCGACACCTTAACGGGAAAATATCTTTCAGGAAGAATGGATATAAAGATTGAAAAAAGCGAAGGGCCTGCGAAAGATTTCTTAATAATAAAAGGAGCCAAAGAACATAACCTGAAGAATATAGATGTTAAAATTCCTTTGGGCAAGCTTTGCGCTATTACAGGAGTTTCTGGCTCCGGGAAAAGCTCTTTGATGAACGACATATTGGCAAAATCTTTGCTCAAGCATTTTTACCGCGCCAAAGAAGACCCGGGGGACCATGAAAAAATCATAGGAATGGAGAATGTGAATAAAGTTGTTCTGATAGATCAGTCTCCCATAGGTAGAACCCCCAGATCCAATCCAGCCACCTATACAGGAGCATTTTCGTACATTAGAAGCTCTTTTTCCAACACAAGGGAGGCTAAGATAAGAGGGTATGATGCAGGAAGATTCAGCTTTAATGTCAAAGGAGGAAGATGCGAGGCCTGTGAAGGACAGGGAGTAAAGAAAATAGAAATGTATTTCCTTCCAGACGTTTATGTTGAATGTGCAGAATGCGGAGGAAAAAGATACAACAAAGAAGCGCTGGAAATACAATACAAAGGAAAAGACATATCCCAGGTTTTGGAGATGACAATAGAAGAAGCGGATGAATTCTTCAGGAATATTCCGGGACTTTCATCCAAAATAAAAACCTTGAATGACGTGGGGCTTTCGTACCTTCAGCTTGGCCAGCCGGCTCCTTCTTTGTCCGGAGGAGAAGCCCAGAGAGTAAAGCTGGCCTCCGAACTCTCCAGAAGAGATACGGGGAAAACATTGTATATCCTGGATGAGCCTACCACCGGTCTGCATATGGATGACATCAAAAGATTAGTGAAGGTTTTGAGAGAGCTTGTCAAAAAGGGGAATACGGTTCTTGTGATAGAACATGCAGTGGATCTTATTAAAAATGCGGATTGGATTATAGATTTGGGTCCCGAAGGAGGGGACAAGGGAGGACAGATAGTCGCGGAAGGAACTGTTGAGGATATCAGGAAAAACAAAAAGTCATATACGGGAAAATATCTGTGAAAGTGTTGACTTTTTTCTCCTCCTGATTAAAATCGGAGTATTAACACATTTTAGCATCCTAACGTCCTAACATTCTAACATTTTGACAAGGGTGCATACCCAAATGTTAAAATGATAAAATGTTAGCATAATTTTTATGAATATAAAACCGCTTTCAGACCATGTTCTGATAGAGCCCATTAAGGGCGAAGAAAAGACCAAATCCGGCATCCTGCTTCCTGAAACCGCAGAAAAAGAAAGACCGGAGCAAGGCAGAGTGATAGCAGCCGGCGAAGGGAAGAAAAACTCATCAGGAAAATCATTCCCCATGGAAGTCAAAAAAGGGGACAAGGTTTTGTTTTCAAAATACGGGCCTACGGAAATAAAGGTTGAGGGCAAGGATTATTTAATTGCAAAACAGGAAGATATATTAGCAATAATAGAAGAATAAATATATGGCAAAAGATATAATTTTTTCAGAAGAAGCCAGAAAAAAGCTGAAGGCGGGAGTGGATAAACTGGCCAATGCAGTGAAAGCCACGATAGGGCCGAAAGGAAGGAATGTTGTGCTAGACAAAGGATACGGATCTCCGACTATAACTAACGACGGAGTAACTATTGCAAAAGAAATTGAACTTGAAGACAAAGTAGAAAATTTAGGGGCGGAGATTGTAAAAGAAGTCGCCGAAAAAGCAAATGATATAGCGGGAGACGGGACTACGACTGCTGTTGTTCTTGCCCAGGCCATAATAACAGAAGGCCTTAAGAATGTTGCCGCCGGCGCAAATCCTCTTGCTTTAAGAAGAGGCATAGAAAAGGGAGTTGAAAGGGTTGTTGAATCCCTTAAGAAAATGGCAAAGCCCATATCTACCAAAGAAGAAATGGCCCAGGTCGCCACCATATCAGCAGAATCAAAAGAAATAGGAAACCTGATTGCAGAAGTTATGAACGAGGTTGGAAAAGACGGAGTCATAACAGTTGAAGAATCAAAGACTTTTGGAATGGATAAAGAGATAGTGAAAGGGCTTCAGTTTGACAGGGGGTATCTCTCTCACTATATGATAACCAATGCAGAAAGAATGGAATCCTCTTATGAGGAGCCCTCCATTCTTATAACCGATAAGAAGATTTCATCCTTGGCCGAGATTCTTCCCGTTCTTGAAAAACTCGCCCAATCAGGAAAGAAAGACCTCGTTGTTATAGCAGAGGATGTGGAAGGAGAGGCTTTGGCCACATTAATAGTCAATAAATTAAGAGGAATATTCAATACCCTTGCCATAAAAGCTCCCGGATTCGGAGACAGAAGAAAGGAGATGCTTGAGGATATAGCGATAGTGACGGGAGGAGAGGTTATCTCGGAAGAAAAAGGCCTGAAACTTGAAAATGCAGAGCTTTCAATGCTCGGATCTGCCAGAAGAATAGTTTCTTTGAAAGAAAATACCACGATAATAGAGGGAAAGGGAAAGCCAGAAACAATAAAAGCCAGAATAGAGCAGATTAAAAAGGAAATAGAATCTTCAGATTCTGAATTTGACAAGGAAAAACTTCAAGAAAGACTGGCAAAGCTTGCGGGAGGCGTTGCTGTAATCAAAGTGGGAGCCGCGACCGAAGTAGAACAGAAAGCGCTCCAGCACAAGACGGAAGACGCTCTGTCCGCCACAAGGGCAGCCGTAGAAGAAGGAATTGTTCCCGGAGGAGGAACGGCCCTATTAAGGTCTTCAATGGACCTGGAAGAAGACCTTGATGGAGATGAAGCTGTCGGAATAAGAATACTAAAGAGAGCATTGGAGGAACCGATAAGGCAGATAGCCCAGAACGCAGGAATAGATGGAGCAGTCGCAGTCCAGAAAGTCAAAGAATCAAAAGATAAGAATTTCGGTTTTGACGCCGAAAAATTAGAATATCTGGATCTTACGTCTTCAGGAATAGTTGACCCCGTCAAAGTGGTAAAGTCATCTTTGCAGAACGCAGCTTCGGCTTCTGCAATGCTTTTGACCACCGAAGTGGTGGTTGCAGAAAAGCCGGAAGAGAAAAAAGAAGCTCCACAGATGCCTCAAATGGGCTATTAAATAACGGGGCTGAAAAAGCCCTGTTATTATCCTTGACGAGCTTTTATCTAAGGGTAAAATTAACTATTAACCCCAAAAGATATGGAAAAAAAAGAAAGGTTTTACCTTACCGAAGAAGGATTGGAGAAAATAAAGAAAGAATACGAGATTTTAAAGCAGATAAGAATGGGGAAAACCCATGAAGAAGCTCCTAATATGCTTGAATCCCAGGATCTCAATCCGGAATACCTTTCTTTTAGAGAGGATTTGGAGCTTTTGGAAACAAGATTGTTGGATTTGGAGGAAATAATAAAAGACGCAGTTATAATTAAAAAGCCGATCCAAACCGACTTTATAGATCTCGGGGCCAAAGTGACTGTGGATATCGGAGGAGAAAAAGACGAATTTATCATTGTCGGAACGCTTGAAGCAAGCCCGGAGGCAGGAAAGATAAGCAACGAATCTCCGGTCGGAAGAGCTTTGATAGGGAAGAAAGTAGGAGAGAAAATTACCGTTTCATCTCCAGCAAAAACTACCTACAAAATATTGGATATAAAATACAGTTGAGGGAAAAAGAAAGAAAAAAGAGCAGTTTTAAGCTGTTTCTTTTTTTTGATTTAAGATATAATTGGGGAATGAGACAAGGGATGACCCTTATTGAGCTTATGGTGGTTATTTTGATAATAGGCATTTTGGCTACCATAGTTTCTTTTGCTTTGACAAAAGCTTATGAGCTAAGTTATACCGCCCAGGCAAAAGAAGAGTTTAACAGCGTAAGAAATTCTGTTGAAATGTATGTTGACGACCATGGAGGATATCCTCCCGACACAAACAGAGATATTCCCCCGGGCCTTGAATCTTATCTCGCCCCCGGCTTGTGGCCTGATGCCGCCTGGCCGGGCAGCGTTTTTGACTGGGAAAATTGGACTGATCCTGAAACAGTGGAAAAGATCTACCAAATAAGCATAAGATTTTGCCCCTTGGGAGATCCTTCGGGATGCAGATTCCCTAAACAAGGGTGGGCGGAAGATTTTGATTATTACAGTAGCGTTTACTATTGCATATCCGGTCCCTGCAGATCCCATATAGACAGGCCTATAAACCATCCAGGATACTGCGTAAACTGCAATTAACAATAACTTAATATGTTCAAGCGTATAAACAAAGTTATAAAAGTTCTTATTATCAGCGATTTTTTTCTGAATTCCGCTTTAGGCATATATAGCCCGGTTTTTGCTCTCTTTATAATGCAGAGAATAACAGGAGACATGGCTGAAGCTGCCAAAGTTGCGGGATTTGCCACGCTTTTCTATTGGACAGCTAAGTCTTTATTGCAGATTCCTTTGGCTGTGCAGATGGATAAAAGAAAAGGAGAAAAAGACGATTTCTATTTTATGATCGTGGGCGCCCTGCTGGCATCTTTGGCTCCTCTGGGATTCATAATCTCTTCTTCTGCCTGGCATATTTATCTTTTTAATATCCTGCAATCAGTCGGAATGGCTATGACAATCCCCTCCTGGTACGCAATATTTACAAGACATGTTGATAAGGGGAAAGAAGCTTTTGAATGGGGGGCGAACAGTTCTTTTTTGAGCTTGGGAGTGGGGATAACAGGAGCTTTGGGAGGAATAACTGCAGCCCTATTCGGATTTAATTTTATTTTCATAGCTACAGCTGTTTTAGGGATTATTTCAACAGCATCCATGATAGCTATAAGAAAAGATTTGTGCGAAAAGAGGCAGGAACCCTTAAAGGAGCTTCCTCTTGTAAATCCTTTTTAATATGGCAAATCGGGAGCTTTCTAAAATATTCAGGGAAATAGCCGGATTTTTAAGGATGGACAACATTCCTTTTAAACCCCAAGCATATCAGAGGGCGGCGAAGGTTCTTGATGGCCTTGAGGATGACGCGGGAGAGATATATAAAAGGGGAGGGATTGAGGCGGTAAAGAACATAGAGGGGGTGGGAGAAAGCATTGCCTCTAAAATAGAAGAGTATGTAAGAACAGGAAAAATAAAAAGCTACGAAGAGCTGAAAAGGAGAATGCCGTTAGATCTGTCAGAAATAATCAGGATAGAGGGGATGGGTGTGAAGAAGGCGAGGACGCTTTATCTGAAGCTGGGAGTAAAGAATATCAAAGAGCTTGAAAAAGCCGCCAAGGATCATAAGATATCCGGGCTCGAAGGATTCGGAGCAGTTTCAGAAAAGAATATCCTGGAGGGCATAGGTTTTTTAAAGAGCAAAAAGGGCAGGTTTCTTTTGGGGGATGTTTTCTTTATAGTGGAAAATTTAGTCAAAGAGCTTGGCGGACTTGAAGAAGTGAAGCGGGTTGAGCCGGCAGGCTCTTTCAGGAGAAGAAAAGAGACAGTGGGAGACATTGATATTCTGGCTGTTTCTGAAAACCCGGGGAGAGTGATAGATTTCTTTTCTTCAAGGAACGAAGTCGCAAAAGTTTGGGGCAGGGGAGCGACTAAGTGTTCTGTAAGAATAAAAGACGGATTTGATATAGATTTGAGGGTGGTTCCTGAAAAGTGCTATGGATCAGCTTTGCAGTATTTTACAGGATCAAAAGAGCACAATGTTGCCACGAGAAGGATTGCTATTGCAAAGGGATTAAAGCTTTCAGAGTACGGCCTTTTCAAGGGTAAAACGCAGATTGCAGGGAGAACCGAGCAGGATGTTTATAAAAAACTTGGAATGCAATGGATCCCTCCCGAAATGAGAGAAAACAAGGGCGAAGCGGAATTGGCTTTGGAGGACAGGATTCCCGAATTGATTGGATATAAGGATATAAAAGGAGATCTTCATTGCCATTCTGATTGGGATGGAGGAAAGAATTCTATAAGAGAAATTGCAGAATCAGCGGAGAAAATGGGCTATGAATATGTGGGTATAGCCGACCACACAAAGTATTTGAAAATAGAAAGAGGCCTTGATGAAGACCAGATCAGGAAAAGAAATAAAGAGATAGACAAACTGAATAAAACTTCCAAGATCAGGATACTTAAAGGATGCGAGGCAAATATCTTAAAGGATGGATCTTTGGATATAAAAGGAGATGTTTTAGCAGAGCTTGATTTCGTTATAGCGGGAGTTCACTCCAGCTTAAAAATGGAAGAAAAATATATGACAGAAAGGATTATAAAAGCAATTAAAGATCCGAATGTGGATATAATTTCTCATCCTACGGGAAGAATAATCCAGAAAAGAGACGAATGCAGGATAAATATGGAGGAGATATTCAAGGCAGCCAAAGACTTCAACAAAGTATTGGAAATAAATTCTTTTCCGGAAAGATTGGACCTAAAGGATGAATATATAAGAAGGGCGAAAGAAAAAGGAGTAAAAATGATTATAAATACAGATTCCCATATTATAAGCCATTTGGGATACATAACCTTAGGAATATCCCAGGCCAGGAGGGGGTGGGCGGAAAAAAAGGATATAATAAATACACAACCTTTAGAAAGGATTTTAGAATATTTTAAAAGATGAGAAAAGAAAGATCAGCAGGAATAATTATCTTCAGAATAGAAGGGAGCGAGAGGCGCTACCTCTTGCTTAAGTATAATGCGGGCCATTGGGATTTTCCGAAAGGACATGTAGAAGGGGGAGAAACGGACGGGGAGGCGGCAGTGAGGGAAACAGCGGAGGAAACGGGAATAAAAGATATTAAAATCCTGCAAGGATTTAAAGAGGAAATAAGATATCATTTCAGGGGAAAACACAAGAATAGAAAAATTCTTATAGACAAAGAGGTGGTTTTCTTTCTGGCAGAAACCAAAATCAAAGATGTTAAGATATCTTTTGAACACAAGGGTTTTGAGTGGCTGGATATAAAGAATGCCGTGGCAAAGACAAGCTTTAAGAATTCAAAGAATATTTTAGAAAAAGCAGATAAATTTTTGAATGATCCCAAAAGTTAAAACAAAAAAGGTAAAACTTGAAGAATACAGCAAAACGCCTTTTTTTAATGAAGTAAAAAAGCTTTCTAAAAAGCTCTCAAAAGCAAGGATAGTCCATATGAATTCTGCGAAAGAAGGAGGAGGAGTGGCGGAAATTTTAAAAAGCTTGGTTCCTCTTATGAATTCAGCAGGTCTCAAGGCCGAATGGATTCTTATCCCCGAAGACAAAAAATTCTTTGAGCAGACAAAATCCCTTCATAATTCTTTGCAGGGGAAGAAAACAAACTTTTCAAAAAAAGAATACCTAAAACATTTAGAGAAGACTGCGAAAAAGATGAAAGGCCTGAATGCCGACTTTTGGGTATTGCACGACCCCCAACCGGCAGGACTTGTTGATTTCTTTAAATTCAATTCTCCGGTTATTTCCAGAATTCATATTGACAGCTCCGATCCGGATCCGGTTGCCTGGGATTTTATCAAAGACTTTGTCTCAAGATCGGACAGGATAATCTTTTCGGCAGAAGAATTTGCAGGAAAAGGGTTTCCTCCGGAGAAGACCAGATTTTTTGCTCCGGCAATAGATCCTTTTTCTCTTAAAAATAAGAAGATATCCTTAGAATACGCGAAAAAGATAATCAAGAAATTCAAAATAAATGTTTCCAGGCCTCTCACAATACAAGTTTCAAGGTTTGACCCTGCCAAAGACCCTTTAGGAGTTATAAAAGCCTATAAGATAGCGAAGAAGGAAGTTAAAGGGCTTCAGCTTGCTCTTCTGGGCCTTATTATGGCGGAGGACGATCCTGAGGCAAGAATAATGCTTAATGAAATAGAAAAGGAAAGAGAGGGAGACAAAGACATATTTGTTTTTTCAAATCCCGCGGTTCTGAATGGAATTTCTAACGATATTTTCGTAAATGCCTTTCAAACAGGATCCGACATTGTTCTGCAGAAGTCTTTAAAAGAAGGCTTCGGGCTTACAGTCGCAGAGGCGATGTGGAAGGAGAAGGCTGTAATAGGCGGGAATGCAGGGGGCATAAGGCTTCAGATAAAAAACGGAGAAAACGGCTTCCTGGCCGATTCTCCCGAGGAAGCCGCTTTCTTAATTAAAAAACTTATTCAAAATGCTGAATTAAAAGAAAGAATAGGCAGGAAAGCAAAAAAAAGCGTTTCAAACCGCTTCCTTATTTTGAGGCTTTTAAGAGATTATCTGAAGATGTTTTCTGAAATTTAAGATTTTGCTTCTTCCGATATCTTGTTGAATATTTCAGGGTTATTTTCTGCGAGATCCGCCAGAATTTTTCTGTCCAGCTCTATATTCTTTGCTTTCAGCATATGGATAAATTTACTATAAGAAACCCCATTTTTTCTGACCTGGGCGTTTATCTTTGTCTGCCAAAGACTCCTGAAGCTTCTCTTTTTGGCTTTCCTATCCCTAAAAGAATATGACCATGCGTGAAGCAAAGCTTCTTTGGCAAGCCTATATTTTGATTTTCTCCCCCATCTGAATCCTTTAGTATTCTTTAGGAGATTCTGTCTTCTTTTATGGGCTCTTACGCCCCTTTTTACTCTGACCATATTATCTTATAAGCTGTTTTACTTTTTTAGCCAAAGGCCCTGAAACTAAAACCCATTTCCTGCCTTTCCTTTTTTTGTTCCCGGATTTTTTTGCCCTGAAATGGTCTTGTCCGACAGCGCGCCTTAAAATCTTGCCGTTTTTTGTTATCCTGAACCTTTTTGTGATTGATTTTCTGGTTTTCATTTTTTTGAAATTATCATTGTAAATCCTCTGGGTTCTTTTTTAAGCTCCCTTTCTATTTTTATGGGGAGCAATTGGCCTATTTTGCTGGCGAATCTCTGCATTTTTTCTCTTGCCATGTCCTGGTGCGCTTTTTCTCTGCCTCTCAACCTCATCTCTACCAGAACCTTATCTCCCTTTAAGAGAAATTTCATTGCCTGATTGGATCTTACTTCTATATCGTGGTCGGATATGGCAAAAGTAAGCCGTATCCCCTTAAGCTCTCCTATATGATGATGCTTTTGCTGTCTTTCCTTTTTTTTCAAAGAATAAAGATATTTGCCCAAATCGGTTATCTTGCATACAGGGGGCTCCACTTTTTCTGTTATTTGGACTAGATCAAGCCCTTTTTCTTTTGCTTTGGCCAAGGCCTCTTCCAAAGAAATTACGCCTATCTGATTTCCTGTTTCGTCTATCAGTCTTACTTCTTTGGCCCTTATTCTGTTGTTTGAAAACGGTATCTTTATTTTCGTTTGCTGCATTATTGTGGACCCCGTAGTAGAAATTTGGCCTGCATTTTAGAAATGCTACCGAAGGCAAGCCAAATTTTCACTACAGGGTGGAAGTGGGGAGGGTGAGCTCCCGTCCAAAAAGATTGTTAAAATTAATCTACAGATTTAGCCGGTCTTGAATAATTCGGATGCCGGATAAAAAGACTGGCAAAACTTCGGTATCCTATCCTTTTTGATTTCAGCAGTTCTTCTAAGGAAAAAGGACTGCCTACCCCGATTTTTATGACACTCCTGGCCGGCTATCGGGAGTCGCCGGGAGGAATGAGCATTAAGCAAATGCTAATGCTGGTTTCTTGAATAAGTTGGCACTTATTAAGATTTTGGAAAGTTTAGCCAGTTTTCCAAGCTGGATCTGCATAATTTTAGCAAAGCTATTTGTCAAAACTTTCACTCCCTTTTTAAAGCCCTTTCTATCTGTTTATTTATTTCCCTCTTTTTTATGCTTTCTCTCTTATCTCTTTTTTTCTTTCCCTTTGCTATGCCGAATTCAAGCTTTACCCTACCATACTTGTCAAAAAGTTTCAAGGGCACGAGCGCAAAGCTATTTTCTTTGCTTTTTCCGGCAAGATAATCAAGCTCTTTTTTATTCAAAAGAAGTTTTCTGGATCTCTGGGGGTTGTAGTCTTCAGGAACATTTTTGGGCTGATAAGGGGATATCACAGATCCCATAAGAAAAGCTTCGGATTCCTTAAAGACGACATAAGATCCTTTTATGCTTGCCTTGCCTGTTTTAACAGATTTTACCTCATGTCCCAGCAAAACCAAACCGGCCTCGTATTTATCAAGGATTTCATAGTTAAAATACGCCTCTTTATTTTCTGCGTAAACTATCATTTTTCTATATTATCATATCTGTTGATATATTTATAATTTCAAATGGTGGACGAAACCATCCTTTTTTATTATAATAACAATTAAGAAGTCTTTAAGTATTTTATTTATGCCCAAAAAAATAATTCTTGTCCTGATAATTTTAACAATATTAATTATAATAATGATTATGTTTTCATCAAAAGAAAAAAACCAATCCATATCCGATGAAATTCAAAATAGCGACAATAAAATATCTAAAATGTATGTTGATATGATAGATATCCTTCCTTCGGTTGATCTTGCTTCAGAAGACGCACACCCAATTTCTCCTGTTAGTAATATTGACTGGGACTGGGTAGCGAGCAATGCGATTGAAAATAATAAGAACAAAGATGATTTTAAAAAAGAGCTTATCCAAAAATATATTGTTGAGGGGAACCCTTTTAAATATTCAATTTATATCAATACTTTTAAACCATGCGAAAAATGCGGTAAGAATATAGGGAGTATTCCCATAATCTATATTATATCGGCGAAAGAAAACCTTTTGATCAGAACCTCCTATAAAAAACTGCACGACATTAAGGATCACGGAGCTTCTTTTTCTGAGGAAGAAATCCAGCTCTTTAAAAAAATATTGGGGAAATAGCTAATGATTGAGGAAAAAATAAAAAATTTCTTAAACAAGGCAGTAAAAGAACTTAGGATAGAGCCTTTTGATTTTTCAATTGAAATTTCCAAAGAAAAAGACTACGGAGATTATTCTTCTAATATCGCAATGATTCTGGCTAAAAAAGAGAATAAAAACCCGCTTGAAATAGCAAGCATCATAAAAGAAAAGATAAAAGATAAGATCTTCGAAAAAGTTGAAGTGGCAGGCCCCGGATTCATAAACTTCTTTTTATCCGACGAATACCTAGGAGAAGAATTGAAGAAGGTTCTTAAAGAGAAGAAGGAATACGGATGCCTTAAAAGAAAGAAAAAAGAGACAGTTATAGTTGATTATTCGGGGGTTAATATCGCAAAGCCTTTTGGGATAGGCCATTTAAGGTCAACCGTAATAGGCCAGGCCATTTATAATATGTATAAATGCTTGGGCTACAAAGTTTTAGGAGATAACCATATAGGAGATTGGGGCACCCAGTTTGGAAAGCTTATCTATGCAATCAAAGAATGGGGAGATAAAAAAATACAAGATTATTCAGTAAAAGATCTTGTTTCTCTTTATATTAAATTTCACGAGGAATCTGAAAAACATCCTGAAATGATAAATGAAGCAAGGCAGTGGTTTGAAAGGCTTGAAAAAGGAGACAAAGAGGCGAGAAGAATCTGGAAAGAATGCGTAAAAACAAGCCTAAAAGAATTTGACAGAGTGTATAGCATGCTTGGAATAAATATAGATATGACCTTGGGAGAAAGCTTTTACGAACCGATGCTGAAAGACGTGGTTGAAGAAGCTTTGGAAAAGGGGGTTGTTCAAAAAAGCCAAGGGGCATTGATAATTCCCCTCAAAACTCTTCCCCCCTTAATGATCCTAAAATCAGACGGATCAACACTTTATTCCACAAGAGATCTTGCTGCCATAAGGCACAGAGTTAAAAAGTTCAAACCCTCGCTTATTATATATGAAGTCGGATCAGAGCAAAGTCTTCATTTTAAGCAAGTTTTTGAATCCGCAGAGCTTTTGGGTTGGATAAAAAAAGAAAAGCTTGTTCACGTTCCGCACGGATTGATCAGGCTAAAGACGGGAAAAATGAGCACAAGAAAGGGAGAGATAATATTCTTGCAGGATGTGCTGGAAGAGGCCGTTAGGAGAGCCGAAGAAATAATAGAAAGGAAAAACCCCGATCTTAAAGAAAAAAAGAAGATAGCTAAAATAATAGGCATTGGAGCTGTAAAATACAACGATCTTTCAAGCCACCCTTCCACCGATATAATATTTGACTGGGACAAGATACTCAATCTGGAAGGAAATTCAGGCCCTTATCTGCAGTATGCCTGCTTAAGGGCTAAGAAAATCCTCAAAAAATCCAAAACCAAATTAGTCCTGAAAAAAATAGAATTCACAAAGAAAGAAGAAAAGAATCTTGCCAGAAAAATACAGCAGTATCCTTTTGTTCTGGAAAAAGCCGCGGAATCTTTCAGCCCCAATTTGATCTCAAATTATTTATTTGACCTCTCTAAGGAATTCAACAGCTTTTATGAAAATATTCCCGTGTTAAAAGCAGAGGAAAATAAATCTTTGAGACTGTCTTTGGTTTATTCTGCCTCCTTGATTTTAGAAAAAGGACTGGAAATCTTAGGGATTGAAGTTCCCGAAGAAATATGAAAAACAGCTATATTCTTCTAAGGCACGGGGAAACAAAATACCAGGCAAACAACCTGGATATTCTTTATAGCAAAGAAGATCAAATCATGCTTCCTATCACGCAAAAAGGAGAAAAGAAAATAAAAGAAGTGGCAAAACAACTCAAAGAAAAAGAGATAGATATAATTTACGCCTCTGATTTTTACAGGACCCGCCAGACGGCTGAAATCGTGGCAAAAGAAATAAAAGTAAAAGTTATTTTGGATAAAAGATTGAGAGACACGGATTTCGGATTTTTTTCGGGCAGGCCGGCTCAAGAATACAGGATGTTATTCAAAAATAAGCTTCAAAGATTTTCCAAGAGGCCTGAAGGCGGAGAATCTTGCAGGGATGTAAAAAGAAGGATTTCAGAGTTTTTTAAACAAACTGAAAGAAAGTATAGGAGCAAAACCATCCTGGTGATAAGCCATGCGGATCCTATCTGGCTTTTTTCGGCTTTTTTGAAAAAACTAACAGAAAAAGAAACTCTAAAGTCTTCTTTTTACCCTGACACGGGGGAATATATAGAGTTTTCCTGCAAGTAAGCTAAGCTTACTTGCATTTCCTTCTTGAAAAAAGGAAGAAAAAATACTACTCTTTAGTATATGTATAACTTTCCTGAGACAGAGAACAAAATACTTAAATTCTGGGAGGAAAAGAAAATCTTTGAAAAATTGAAGAAAAAGAATCAGGGTAAAAAACGCTGGTCTTTTTTGGACGGCCCCATTACTGCCAACAATTCAATGGGTGTTCACCATGCCTGGGGGAGGACGTACAAGGATTTATTTCAGAGGTATAAAGCAATGCAGGGATTTGACGAAAGATATCAGAACGGCTTTGACTGCCAGGGGCTTTGGGTAGAAGTGGAGGTTGAAAAAGAGAAGGGCATTAAAAATAAAAAAGACATAGAATTATTCGGCATAGATAAATTCGTGGAGGCGTGCAAAGAGAGAGTTTTGAAATATTCAAAAATCCAGACAGAGCAGTCAATCCGGCTGGGCCAGTGGATGGACTGGGACAATTCCTATTATACGATGTCAGATGAGAATAATTACACTATCTGGAACTTCCTGAAAACTTGCCATAAAAAAAAGCTGCTTTACAAAGGCCATGACTCTGTGCCTTGGTGCCCGAGATGCGGGACGGCCATTTCCCAACATGAAATTCTTACAGAAGAATATAAGGAGCTTGTCCATAAATCAGTTTATGTGAGGTTTAAGCTAAAAGAGGAAGAAAACACCTACTTTTTGGCATGGACGACTACGCCCTGGACTCTGCCTGGGAATGTCGCTTTGGCTGTAAATCCCGGATTAGAATACGCAAAAGTTAAGAAAGGCAGAGAGACATATATTTTATTAAAAGAAAAGTCCGATCTAGCCGGAGGAGAGATAACAGAGATTTTCAAAGGCAAGAAGCTTGAGAATCTTGAATACGAAGGATTATTTGATTCTTTTGAGGCGGTTAAGGCGGCGGTAAAAGATATGCCCCACAGAGTCATAATATGGAAAGATGTTACTTCAGAAGATGGAACAGGAGTAGTTCATATAGCTCCCGGATGCGGAGCCGAAGATTTTTCTTTGTCTAAAGAATTAGATTTGCCGGTTATTGATGTTTCTGATAACGAGAGCAATTACCGGCCAGGATTCGGAGGATTAACTGGAACATTTGTTGGTTCTGAAATTGCCCGGGAAAAAGTCCTTGATCTGCTGGGAGAAAAGGTTTTCAAAACAGAAGAATATGCCCACAGGTATCCTACCTGCTGGAGGTGCAAGTCAGAGCTTATCTTCCGGGTGGTGGATGAATGGTACATATCCATGAAAAAGATCAGAAAAGACTTAGTCAAAACGGCAAAGAAAATAAAATGGATACCTTCTTTTGGGCTTGACAGGGAACTTGACTGGCTCAAGAACATGAAAGACTGGCTGATCTCAAAAAAGAGATACTGGGGGCTAGCCCTTCCTATATACGAATGCGAATGCGGAAACTTTGAAGTAATAGGTTCTAAGGAGGAGCTTAAAAAGAAGGCTGTTTCCGGCTGGGAGGAATTTGAAGGCCATTCTCCGCACAGGCCGTGGATAGATGAGGTCAAGATAAAATGCGCAAAATGCGGAAAAGAAGTTTCTAGAGTAAAGGATGTGGGAAACCCCTGGCTGGATGCGGGAATAGTTCCTTTTTCAACTATGCCCGAAAAATGGTTTCCCGCAGAACTTGTGACAGAGTCTTTCCCCGGCCAATTTAAAAATTGGTTCTATTCTCTTATTGTAATGAGCTCTGTTTTGAAAGGGGAGAATCCAATGAAAACTGTTTTTGGCTTTGCTACCGTAAAGGATGAAAAGGGGGAGGAAATGCACAAATCCAAGGGGAATGCTATTTGGTTTGACGACGCAGTTGAAAAGATAGGGGCGGATCCCATGAGATGGATGTATGCAAAGCAAAATCCTGCGATTGACCTCAAATTCGGCTATGGTCCCGCAGAAGAAGCAAAAAGGAAACTTATGACCCTTTATAACGCGTATGAATTTTTTAGAACTTATGTGCCCGAAAAAGATTTTCCGGACCCCAAGCCCTCTTCTGCTGATCTGCTGGATAAGTGGATACTTTCAAGATTCAATAGCTTGCTTAAGGATGCGGAAGAGAATTTTGATGAGTTTGATCCCGCATCAGCCGTTTCAAGGACAGAAAATTTCTTTATTGAAGATCTTTCTCTTTGGTATATCCGAAGGTCCAGAAAGAGGTTTCACGAGGGAGCGGAAAAAAGAGAAGATGCCATTGCGGTTCTCTACAGCATTTTATTGAATTTATCCAAAGCAATAGCTCCCATTATGCCCTTTTTTGCAGAAGACGCTTATCAAAGTTTGAGGAAGAAGGATATGCCTGAATCAGTACATTTATGCGAGTGGCCTAAGGCGGAAAAAAGAATGATTGACGAAAAATTAGAGCAGGACATGGCGGAGATAAGGGGCATTGTTAATTCGGCTCTGGCAAAAAGAGCCGAGGCGGGCATAAAGGTAAGACAGCCTTTGCAGGAATTAAGAATTAAGAATCAAGAATCGGGAACGGAAGAGGAATTAATCAATTTGATAAAGGAGGAGGTAAATGTAAAAGAAGTTGTTTTTGATCAAAAACAGGGAGAAGATCTAATGCTTGATCTGGAAATTACCGAAGATTTGAAGAAAGAAGGAGAATTCAGGGAGCTAGTGAGGAATATAAACAGCATCAGAAAGAAAATGGGCTTTACTCCGAATGATTTGGTAATCATACAATCGGATTTTGATATTGAAAATAAAGAAGAGCTGATGCGGGAAGTAAAAGCCAAAGAACTTGTAGTAAGAGATAGAATAGAAGGAGGGGAGGAAATAAAAGTAGGCAGTGAAAAGCGCAGAATCCTATTGACAAAAACAAGATAATATTATACAATGGTGCTATAGTTCTTTGTTATCCTGGAGGGTTGTTGTAAAAAGCAGTTATATCCAAAAGATGCCGATTAAATCAGCATTTTCTAGATGTGACTGCTACTGCGGCGGTCAACAATCTATTTAATTGGCACACGTGCCAGAAAGAAGGTGAGACATGTCTCAGTTTATCGAAGGTCAAATTCATCAGTTGGCAGATGCATTACAGGAACATGGATACACTCCTGCTGATCTGACTGCGCTCGGTCAGAATTCCAACGGAGTGCTGGCCCAAGTCAAGCTGGTCCTCATGGGTCTGGCTACTATTGTCCGCGTCAGCCTCAAACTGGTTCTGGACAAGGCCCTCAACCCCTCCGAATTCATCGGACAAGGTTGGGCTTTCTGGAAAGGTCCGGCTGACGGCAATGGACTGGAGGGCGAGGAAAGCTGCGTACAGGAGCCCGATGTCGTGGATTTCGAGCGGATTATACTCGAGACTCATCTCAAAGAGGGTGAGTCAAGCATCCATGGCGAAGAGAAGATGAAACGGGCCGGCGCCAGCAAGAATCAACAACTGGGCGCCAAAGCCTTCCTAGCTCTATGGAATGATTACCAAGTTAAGAAAGCAGAAGGCAAGCCCGGAGACAGCGTTCTCGAGCGTCTTCGTAAGTCAGGGAAGATCGGAACCCGAATCTACTTCTTTGGTTTCATCCTGCGCCACCCGGGCGGCAGTCGCCGTGTGCTGTGCCTGTTTTTCCACGGCGGAGAGTGGCGCTGGGACTGCCTCTGGCTCGGCTTTGGCTGGGGTGCCGGTAGCCCGTCCGCTTCGCTCGCAAGTGTCATCAATTAGTCCTTTGGTCTCGGATATTTTGTCCTTGCCCTTTGGATCTTCCTGCCGATAGGCAGGCTTCAGCCCTTTGTATTTTCCATCAAGGTGGAATTTGCAAAGGGCTTTTTCTTTGGGATGGAAATGTGTATAATGTAAAGCGGTAATAGGCGAATCGTGAATCATGGAAATGCCGAAAAAATTAAACAAACGATGATTCTTTTAGGAAACAAAAAACCGTTCGGGAGAGTTTATAGCGGAAATTATATTTTTTGTCATTCTTCGGAACAAGACCTGCAGTTACATTAGAAATAAGGTCACTTTTCTTTTTGGTAACACATTTTTACCATATGGAAGAAAAATATTACCTTTGTTATTTTTATAGACTCTGTTTTCCGGGTGATAATTATGCGAGAATGACAATACAGCATTATTTTGATATAAATAAATAATGGGTATATTTTTTAATAATAATAGGCGTCCTTCTGCTCCGAGACCTGCACCGAAAAAACGGCCCGGTTTTTTTGACATGCTGGTCGGGCCTACCCCGAAGGCAGCTCCCAAGCCCGGTTTGTTTGAAACAAAGAAACCTTTGTCCAGGCAAGATCTGCGCCAGTCTTTGAGAAAAGACACCGGGCAGATCCCCGGCACTTCGCGCAAATTCTCTTTTAAGGAAAGAGAAGGAATGGAAAAGGGTATTTTTAATTATAAAAAATACGGGGGCCGGATTTCCGAACAAGACTTCAAGGGAGCTATTGGCGACTTAGAAAAAAACCGGAGATTGTCAAAATCTTACGCTGAAAGGAGTAAGATTCAGGATAAGATAAGCTATTTGAGGAGATTAAAAGGAGAGAAGTAATGGCGAATCACTACAGAACCAAAGCCGTTGTTTTGTCAAAGAAAAATGTTAAAGAAGCCGATCAGCTCTTTTCTTTATTTTCAGAAGATTTTGGCAAGATTTCTGTTTTGGGAAGGGGAATAAGGAAGATAACTTCTAAGCTTAGATCCGGAATAGACACCTTTTATTTCTCGGAAGTAGAATTTATCCAAGGTAAAGAAATTAAGACGCTCACAGATACTGTTGCCCTTGATAAGTTTCATGGATCGGACAGGATATCCGAAGCAACTGAAGCTATAGTTTCAGGCCAAGAAAAAGATAGAAGAGTATGGGATCTTCTGATGGAATCATTGGGCCAGGGCTGTTCTTCTGAAATTGCCTGCCATTTCTATTTCTGGAATCTTTTAAGTATTTCGGGGTACGGCTTTAACCTTGGAGATTGCCTGAAATGCGGAAGAAAGCTTCCGGAAGACAATAACACATTTTCTTTTGGGGGCGGAGGGATTTTCTGCTCTTGTTCTGAAGGAGATATCAAAATATCTGCTAATGCCATAAAGCTTTTAAGAATTATTCTTAGAAAAGACTGGAAAACTTTGGCTAGACTTTCGTGTCCTAAAACTTTATTTTCAGAGCTTGATTCATTGTCCTGGAAAGTCCAGGAAACCTTGATAAGACAGCATTCTATGTGATAGAATAAAAAAGTATGGTCAAGAAGATCTTAATTTTTGCAGTCGTGGCTTTTTTAATCCTAGGGGTGCTGGGATTTTGGTACTGGAAAAAGAATCCTTATTCAAAGGATGTTCTTAAGATTGAAATAATAGGCCCCTCGGAAGTTGATTTTTCAGAAGAAGTGGAATATACGGTAAAATACAAAAACAACGGAGATGTCCGACTTGAAAATCCTCGCTTGGTTTTTGAATTTCCGGAAAATACTCTTGTGGACGGAGGATCTGTAAGAAGGAAAGAGATAAGCCCCGAAGAGCTGGGGGATATATATCCAGGGGAAGAAAAAACATATTCTTTCAAAGGAAGGCTTTTTGGGAAAGAGCAATCATTGAAAACCGCTAATGTCTGGCTAAGCTACCAGCCCAAGAATTTGAACGCAAGATATGAGTCTCAAAGCAGTTTTACGACAAAGATAAAATCAGTTCCTCTTACATTTGATTTTGATCTTCCTTCTAGAATAGAAGCAAATAAAGATTTTGAATTTTCCCTGAATTATTATTCTGTTATGGATTATCCCCTTTCCAGTCTTACCGTGAAAACAGAATATCCTGCTGGATTTGAATTAAAATCTTCTAAACCCGCGAGCATTAATAAGAACGAGTGGGATATTCCATTGCTAAACAGAGCCGAAGGGGGAAGAATTGAAATACAAGGAAAATTTTCGGCTGAATTGGGTGAATACAAGATATTCAAGGCCCAGCTGGGAATGTGGAGAGACGGAGAATTCGTCCTCTTGAAAGAAATAAACAGAGGAGTTGAAATAATGGAGCCCTACCTTTCAATAATTCAGCAGGTTAACAGCCAGGCAGATTATGTGGCTTCGCCGGGAGATCAGTTGCATTATGAAATATCTTTCAGAAACGTAGGAGAAGAACCCTTTAGGGATCTTTTCCTGGTTGCCCGGCTAGAGGGGTCTGGATTTGACTTCTCAACAGTGAGAACACAGGACGGACAGTTTGAATCCGGAGACAACACTATAATATGGGATTGGCACGATACCCCAAAATTAAGATTTTTAGACCAGGGAGAAGAGGGGAAAGTGGAGTTTTGGGTTAAAGTTAAAGATGGCTGGGACAATCAAGGGAAAGAGTCTGTTTTGAAGAACGCCATCCTTATTTCCAAGGTAAAGCAGGAGTTTTCAATCAAAGTTAATTCAAAGTTGGAACTTAACCAACAAGCGATTCTTGACGGAGGGGCAAATCCTCCCCAGGCAGGAACGGCTACGACTTACAATATATCATGGAATGTCAAAAACCGGCTGAACAATATGAAGAACGTAAAAGTAAAAGCTATTCTTCCTCAAAATGTAAGACTTACCGGAAACTCTTCTCAAGATGGATCATTTGCCTTTGACAGCCAAAGCAGGGAGATCCTCTGGATAGTAGGAGATATGCAGGCAGGATCTGCTGATTCATCTATATCTTTCCAGGCAGAGATAACTCCTTTTCCCAATCAGAAAGGGCAGAATGCTTCTTTGATAGAGCAGGCGAGAATAATAGGAGAAGATGAATGGACCCAAAGAAGTGTTGAGCAGAAGGCAAACTCTCTTTTTACTCCCGAAACAGTAAAATAATCTGATGAAAAAAGAATCCGATCTGATGCAGAAAATAGTTTCATTCTCAAAGAGAAGGGGTTTTATCTTCCAATCTTCTGAAATATACGGAGGGTTTGGATCCTGTTATGATTTCGGTCCTCTAGGGGTTGAAATGAAGAATAATATAAAGAGGGAGTGGTGGAATGAAATGGTTAGGAGCAGGGAAGATATTTTCGGACTAGATTCCTCTATTCTTATGAGCCCTAAAGTATGGGAAGCTTCCGGACACCTTACGGCAGGTTTTGCTGACGAGCTAGTGGAGTGCAATAAATGCAAAAAAAGGTTCAGGAAAGATCTTTTGGAAGAGGATAGATGTCCTGAATGCGGAGGAGAGCTTTCAGAGCCCAGGAAGTTTAATCTTATGATGAAAACTTTCGTCGGGCCCGTTGAGGAAGATGCCTCAACAACCTATTTAAGGGCTGAAACCTGCCAGGGAATATATGTTAATTTTAAAAATGTTCTCCAGACAATGAGGGCGAAACTTCCTTTTGGAATAGCCCAGATAGGAAAAGCATTCAGAAATGAAATTACTCCCAAGGATTTTATCTTTCGCACGAGAGAATTTGAACAGATGGAGATGCAGTGGTTCTGCGACTCCAAAGACGCTGATAAATTCTTTGATTACTGGTTGGACCAGAGATTGAACTGGTATTATGGACTGGGCATTTCTAAGAAGAATCTGAAGATTTACGAAGTTCCGAAAGGAGAGCTTGCCCATTATGCGAGAAAAGCAGTAGATATTTTATATAACTTTCCTTTCGGATGGAAAGAAGTAGAAGGAGTCCATAACAGGGGCGATTGGGATCTCTCCAACCATTCAAAACATTCAGGAGAAGATTTGAAATACGAGGGTTTTTATCCATACGTTATAGAGACATCTGTGGGGGCGGACAGGTCCCTGCTTGCTTTTATTGCTGAAGCTTATCAAGAAGTTGAGGGCGGAAGGGGAGAAAAATCAGTCAAAGAAGTTGAAACAGTCTTAAGAATGGATAAAAGACTTTCCCCTGTTAAGATTGCGGTTCTTCCTTTGGTTAAGAACAAAGAGGATTTGGTCAAGAAAGCAAGGCAGGTTTTTGATCTTCTTAAAAGAGACTTTAATGTTCAGTATGATGAATCTGGAGCCATAGGAAGAAGATATAGGAGGCAGGATGAGATAGGAACTCCTTTCTGCATCACGATAGACTTTGATACCTTGAATGACGATACGGTAACTGTCAGAGACAGGGATACTATGAAACAAGAGAGAGTGGCCGTTGATTCATTGACAAAATATATTAATTTGATATAATTAATTCTAGATTCTAACAGATGTTCTTAGGACGAAGCACATTGTTATTCGTCCGCCTTAGGCGGACAGAAAGGGGTGATGACGATGAGTACATCGATCACATCCAGCATCATCACTGACGGTCAGAAAGAGCAAGTCAGGCGGTTGGTGGAAGACGCGGTTGACCGTGTGTTCCACGACGGTGTCCCCGACAAGGACGGCGCTCAGAAGCTCATCGCAAACGGCGATGATCTCGAAGCTCGTGTTATCAGTGCGATCCGCGAGCTGTCCATTCCCAACAAGTTCGCCGACGAGGAAGTCGAGTCGACCTACGGCTACCTGTCGGGCTACAAGCCCAACAGCAAGAGCGTCGCCGATCAGGTCAAGCGGTTGCAGGAACTCCTGCCGGGCATCGGTTGCGCCAACGAGAAGTTGGCTGAACAGCCCATCCCCGAAGGTGCCGAAGGCTTCTTCGCTATCCCGCGATGGCAGAAGGTCGGCAAGACCTACGAGGAAGCCCTGCAGAAGGTGCTCGACCTGATCAAGCAGACCTGTAACGGCGCGTTCTGCAACTACCGTGAAGGTCAGATCGGGCCCGATCGCCTGCGTCTTCGTGCCAAGACCCAAAAGGCCTTGGAGATGCTCGGCCAGCAGCAGGAAGGGAACGACATCCTCGTGATTCTCTACCAGTTTGGCTTCCGTCACCGCGGCCGTTCCGTCCGTCGGGCACTGGAAGTCATGCCGAGCATGGAGTTCGGGAACGATCCGTTCACCATCGCCTGCATGCTCCTCACACACCTGGAACGGCTCGCCGACCACAACGATCTCTGGATCGACTGTGCCGGCGCCGAGTACGATTGCGTTGAGGATGGTTCCTTTGACGGCGCCCCGTACTTCCGCTTCGATGATGGCAGGGTCGAGTTCGACGGCTTCTTTGCCGGCCATGCCAGCGGCTGCTACGGTTCCTCGTCCGGGTTCCTCCCGCAGTAGATGCTCGAAACCTCAAACACTCGGTTCTTTCGAATCCTTTTCTCTTGAACCTTGCGTTCCCGCCTTCGCTGAGCTTCGGTGAGGCAAGGCGTGGCCAAAAGGGGTTTTCCATCCGCCCAGGGCGGATGGAGACCCCTTGTTTTTTTGTTTCAAATTTAATTAAAAATAGCGTAGTTGGACTTTTTGAGCTATTTTATATATAATAAAAAAATGTATAAAAAGACTGTTCTTGAAAACGGATTGAGAATTATTACAGTTCCCAAGAAAGGATCAGAAGCTGTTACCTGCCTTGTTTTGGTTGGAACAGGATCTAAGTACGAAACGAAAAAGATATCGGGGATATCCCATCTTTTAGAACATCTTTTATTCAAAGGAACGAAGAAGAGGCCTACTCATTTGGAAATAGCAGAGCCCTTGGATGCCGTCGGAGGCAATTACAACGCTTTTACTGGAGAAGATTATACAGGATATTATGCCAAAGTGGATTCAAAGCATTTTGATCTTGCTTTGGACGTTATTTCAGACATCTATTTGAATTCAAGGCTTGATCTGAAAGAGATCAAGAAAGAAAAAGGCGTAGTGATAGAGGAGATAAATATGTATTATGACCACCCTACCTCCCATGTTCAAAATCTCTGGACAAAAGTGCTTTATGGGGATCAGCCTGCCGGATGGGATATAGCGGGCACAAAAGAAAGCGTGATGGGAATAGGGAGAGAGGATATAGCCAAGTACATGAAAAACCAATACAACGCGTCAAATACCATAGTCTGCATTTCGGGCGAGATGGGGGACGAAGAAGAAGCCATAAAAAAGGTTAAAAAGTATTTTGCAAAGATAGGAACAGAGAGCCATTCAAAAAAGACTCCGGTTGTAGAATGCCAAAAAACGCCCGAAATTATAATAGAAAGAAGGAAAACAGACCAGACCCATTTTTGTCTCGGCGTAAGAGGATATAGTCTCTTTCATCCCAAAAGATATGCATTTGAGCTTTTGAGCATGATTCTTGGAGGAATGATGAGCTCCCGGCTTTTCGTTGTTATAAGAGAAGAGTTGGGACTTGCTTATTACATCAGAGCAAATGCGGCTTCAGATCCTGACACGGGGTTTCTTGTGGTGCAGGCCGGAGTGGATAATTCAAAAGCCGAAAAGGCGATAAAAGCGGTTCTTAAAGAATTTCAAAAGATCTCAAAAAGCAAAGTTTCTCCCAGAGAGCTGAAAAAAGTCAAAGATAACTTCAAAGGAAGAATGGCTTTGTCATTTGAGGCCTCCGATGTCTTAGCTTCTTTTTATGGTTCGCAGGAACTTCTGGAAAACAGAATTTTAACTCCGAAGGAAGTTTATGAAAAGGTGAGCCAGGTGGGAGTTAATGATATTTTAAGGGTGGCAAATGATATATTTAAACCCGAAAAGCTCAATCTTGCTTTGATAGGCCCTGTTAAAAAAGAAGCAGAATTTAAAAAGATTCTAAAATTATGATAAACAGCGAAAAAGTTTTGGATATTTCATGGGGAACCATCTTAAGAGTTTCTCTGGCTATAGTTGCATTCTACGTTCTTTTTTCTATAAGGCAGATTTTAATATGGTTTATATTTGCTCTTACAATTTCACTCCTTTTTAATCCGGCTATTAATTTTTTGAACAAAAAGAAGGTTCCGAGAAGTCTTGCTGTCATATTCGTCTATGTGGGGGTTTTCGGACTTTTGAGTATTCTTATATATCTTGTAGTTCCGATATTCATAGATGAAATACAAAAGTTCATTGAATTCCTGCCCCAGTATTTTGAGAAAATAGCTCCTCCTCTTACGGGATTGGGATTTGAAGTCTTTGAGAACGCAGAAACTTTTCTCACTGCTCTTGAAGAAACCTTAAGGAGTATGAGCAAAAATATATTTTCGGCTCTTTTTGCAGTTTTTGGCGGAGTCTTCAGTACTTTATTTGTTATCGTGATGGCTATATTTTTATCTATGGAAGAAAGGGGAGTGGAAAAAGCTCTTATACTTATGTTCCCAAAAGAGTATGAATCTAAAGTTATGGATGTTTGGCAGAAGTGCCAAAAAAAGGTTTCAGGATGGTTTGGAGGAAGACTTTTGGGATGTCTTTTTGTCGGAGTCGCTTCTTACATTGCTTTTTTGATTTTTGGCGTGAGGTATCCATTTACTTTGGGACTATTTTCAGGAGTTTTCAATTTTGTTCCCTATATCGGGCCCCTCTTTACCGGAATAGTGGTTTTTCTTTTAGTTTTTCCTGTTTCAGCGATAAAGGGGATTTTGGTAATCTTAACTTTGGTTGTTATCCAGCAGATAGAAAACAATATCCTGTCCCCTATTATTATGAAGAAACTTGTAGGCCTTCCTCCTGTTCTGGTGTTATTGGCTTTGGTTGTGGGGGGAGATATGTGGGGGTTTTTAGGAGCCATTCTAGCCATTCCTTTGTTTGGGATACTATTTGAGTTTATAAAAGGATTTTTGCAAAAAAGAAAAGACAAAGAAACTGTTTCGGCATGAAATACTATATTACTACTAGCATACCTTATGCCAATGCTTTTCCGCATATAGGCTTTGCCCTAGAGATAGTTCAGGCAGACGTTCTGGCAAGATATAATCGGGAAGGAGGCAAGGAAGTGTTTTTCTTAACAGGAACCGATGAGCATGGATTGAAAATAAAGAAAGCAGCTGAAGAAAAGGGCCTTTCTGCTAAAGAATTTACCGATCAGGTCTCCGGAAAATTCAGGGAGCTTTGTTCTGTTTTAAATATTTCCAACACCGATTTTATAAGAACTACAGATGAAAAAAGACATAAACCTGCCGTGGAGGAAATTTGGGAGAAGATGGTTGAATCAGGAGATATCTACAAAAGAAAATACAAGGGATACTATTGTTCAGGGTGTGAAGCTTTTGTTACAGAAAAAGACTTGGTGGACGGGAAATGCCCCAACCATCAAAAAGAGCCCGAGTTTATAGAGGAAGAAAACTATTTCTTCCGCCTCTCAAAATACCTTCCTGAATTAAAAAAAAGAATGGTTAGGATTATTCCCGAAAGCAGAAAGAAAGAGGTTTTAGGTTATATAAAAAACGGAATAGAGGATGTAAGCTTTTCAAGGTCAAAGGATAAATACTTTGGATTTGAAGTTCCTCAAGATCCTTCCCAGTATCTTTATGTCTGGGCAGATGCTCTTTTAAACTATGTTTCGGGAATAGGATATAGTTTTGATAAAGCCAAATTTAACTTTTTTTGGCCTGCGGATGTCCACTGCATAGGAAAAGACATCTTGAAATTTCATGCTTTGATATGGCCTGCCATGCTTTTGTCTCTAGGCCTTGAAATGCCGAAATCCATATTCGTCCACGGCTTTATAACCTCCGAAGGAAAGAAAATGTCAAAATCTCTGGGAAACGTAGTAGATCCTTTTGAAATTATTGAAAAGTACGGATCTGACGCGTTAAGATACTATCTTCTAAGGGAGATTCCTTCTGCTGAGGACGGAGACTTTTCTATAGAAAGATTTAAAAAAAGATATGATACAGAACTTGCCTCCGGAATAGGAAATCTGGTTTCAAGAGTAGAGGCCCTGAAGAAAAAAACAGGGTTTGGAAAAACTCCTTCGGGAATTATTAAAAAGGAGGTGAAAAAAGCGGAGCTTAAAAGAAATAAAGCCGTTGAATCTTTTAAATTTGGGGAAGCATTAAAATCTATCTGGGAACTAATATCTTTTTGCGATAAATATATAGAAGAAAATAGGCCATGGGAAGGAGGAGACAATGCGGATCAAACCGTGAGCGATCTTAATTTTGCTGTTGATAAAATAGGGGAGCTCGTTTCAATATTCTTGCCCGAATCTTCAGAAAAGATAAAGAACAGGCAAACTCCTCTTTTTCCGAGAATATGATTATAGATTCCCATGCCCACCTTAATTTCAAGTCTTTTGAAGGAGATTTAAAAGAAGTTCTTGAGAGATGCAGAAATGAACAGGTGCGGGTTATAAACGTAGGAACGAAGCTTGAAACCAGCAAGAAGGCGGTTGAAATAGCAGAAAACAACGAAGGAATGTATGCTTCTGTCGGCTTGCATCCTGTTCATATGATAACCGAAACAATAAAGATTAGGATGGACGAGGAAGAAGGAGGGTTTTCTCCTAAAGGAGAAGAGTTTGACGGGGAAGAATATAAAAGAATCTGTAAATCCGAAAAAGTTGTTGCAATAGGAGAGATAGGGCTAGATTTTTATTATAAGCCCAAAACGAAAATAAGGATTGAAAAGTACAAATCAGAACAGTCAGATCTGCTTTTAAAACAGATGAAGCTGGCAAAAGAACTTAACCTTCCTGTAATATTTCACTGCAGAAAAGCCCACGACCTTCTAATAGCTATTCTTAAAAAAGATCCGGTTTTAGGTGTAATCCATTGTTTTACCGGAACCTGGCAGGAAGCAGAAAGATATCTTGAAATGGGGCTTTACTTGGGAATAAACGGGATAATGTATAAACAGGATATCAAAGAAACAATTGAAAAGTTTCCTCTAGAAAGACTGCTCTTGGAAACCGATTCCCCATATCTTATTCCAAAAGGAATTGAGGCTGAAAGAAACGAACCTTGCTATATAAAGCAGATCGCAAAGGATGTGGCCAGGATAAGAGGAATATCTTTTGAAGAGGTGATTGAAGCAACGTCCCAAAACGCGCAAAATCTCTTCGGGATATGAACTACAGCCTACTTTTTCATCTCTTTTTAATATTCCTAGATTATGGTAATATATCATCATGGTTAAAGATAAGTATGATCCCCGGGAGATAGAGGCCAAATGGCAGAAAATATGGGAAAAAAAGGATGTTTTTAGGGCAAAAGACACTTCTAAAAATCCCAAATTCTACGTTTTGGTTGAGTTTCCTTATCCTTCAGGATCGGGGCTTCACGTAGGCCATTGCAGAAGTTATACTGCTTTGGACATAGTGGCCAGAAAAAGGAGGATGGAGGGGCAGAATGTGCTGTTTCCTATGGGCTGGGATGCTTTCGGATTGCCGACTGAAAACTATGCGATTAAAACAGGAATTCATCCTGCCGAGGCAACAAAAGAAAATACAGAAGCTTTTAAAAATCAAATGAGGTCTTTGGGGCTTTCTTTTGACTGGTCAAGAGAGATAAATACCACCGACCCCGAATATTATAAATGGACCCAATGGATATTCATACAGCTTTTTAAAAAAGGATTGGCGTATAAGGCAAAAATGCCTATAAATTGGTGCTCTTCCTGCAAGATAGGTTTGGCAAACGAAGAGGTGGTTTCAGGAAATTGCGAAAGATGCGGTTCAAAAGTTGAAAGAAAAGAAAAAGAACAATGGATGCTTAAGATAACAGATTATGCCGACAGACTTTTGAAAGATCTTAACTTGGTTGATTATCCCGAAAGAGTAAAGCTTTCGCAGGAAGAATGGATAGGAAGAAGCTACGGAGCCGAAATAATTTTTAAAATTCACGAAAGCAACCTTTCTGTTCCTGTATTTACCACAAGACCCGATACCTTATTCGGGTGCACTTACATAGTTCTGGCTCCGGAGCATCCTTTGATAGAAAAACTGAAGGATAAAATCTCAAATTATAACCAGGTTGCAAAGTATATAGAAAGATCCAAGAAAAAGATGGAAAAAGAAAGACTGGCCGAAGATAAAGAGAAAACAGGAATAGAATTATTGGGAGTGAAAGCCACTAATCCCGCAAATAATAGAAAGATTCCGATATTTGTTTCGGATTATGTTCTTTCGCAATACGGAACAGGAGCTGTTATGGCGGTTCCTGTCCACGATTCCAGAGATTTTGTTTTCGCCAGAAAGTATAATCTTCCTATGATTGAAGTGATCCAGCATGGGAGAAGGGAGCGCAGGAGAAAACTAGATTTTTCAGGAGGAGGTTTTAAATCTGCCTATGAAGGAGAGGGATTTCTTGTCAATTCGGGAAAGTTTTCCGGAATGGTTTCAGAGGAAGCAAAAAAAAGAATAGTTGAATGGCTCAAAGTAAGGGTTTCGGGTTCTGAAAAAGTAAGCTACAAACTAAGAGACTGGATATTCTCAAGACAGAGATACTGGGGGGAGCCCATTCCTATGGTTTTTTGCGAAAAATGCGGTTGGCAGCCGGTTCCTGAAGAGGATCTTCCGGTCAAGCTCCCCGAGGTGAAGAGCTATCAGCCGACGGAAGAAGGAGAGTCCCCCCTGGCCAAGAAAGAGGAATGGGTTAAGACAAAGTGTCCTGTTTGCAGGGGATCTGCCAGAAGAGAGACGGATGTAATGCCGAATTGGGCGGGATCTGATTGGTATTATATAAGATACGCAGATCCTTCCAACGAAAAAAAACTTGCGGATTCCAAGAAGATAAGCTACTGGCTTCCGGTTGACTGGTATAACGGGGGGATGGAGCATACGACTTTGCATCTTCTTTATTCAAGATTTATTTATAAATTCTTATGGGATATAGGAGCTGTTCCCAAAGAAACGGGTCCAGAACCCTACAGAAAGAGAACTTCTCATGGCATGATTTTAGGGCAAGGAGGGACAAAAATGTCAAAATCAAAAGGGAATGTAATAAACCCGAATGATGTTATAAAAGATTTCGGGGCAGACACTTTGAGAGTTTACGAGATGTTTATGGGTCCTTTTGAGCAGGCCATTCCTTGGGATACAAAAGGAGTAAAAGGGGTCAGAAGATTTCTTGAAAAAGTCTGGGGCTTAAAAGAAAAACCTTTTGCAGAGAATGAAAACAAAGAGACAGAAAGGATTATCTTAAAAACATCAAAGAAAGTTTCTGAAGATATAGAGCTTCTAAAATTTAACACGGCAGTTTCTTCTTTAATGATACTGGCCAATAAATTAGACAGCCAGAAAGAGATATCTTTGGCCCATCTTGCCCGCTTTCTTATTATTCTTTTTCCTTTTGCTCCCCATATTTCAGAAGAGCTTTGGCTTTTGGCCGGATTCAAGGGAATGTGCTCTGAACAAGAATGGCCGGAGTCCAAAGACCAAGAAGAGGATAAAATAAGCATTACGATTCAGGTCAATGGAAAGGCAAGAGACAGACTGGAAACGGGGCCGGGACTTTCGGAAAAGAAAGCCGTTGAGGTCGCAAAAGAAAAAGAAAGAATCAAAAAATATCTTCAGGGAAAGAAAATAAAAAAAGTTGTCTTTGTAAAAAACAAAGTCATTAATTTTGTTGTTTAAATGAAAAAAATACTTTTGGGAAACGAAGCTATTGTCCAGGGGGCTCTAGAGTCCGGGGTCCAATATGTTTCTGCTTATCCTGGCACGCCAAGTTCTGAAATAGGAATTGTTTTCGGAAAAATAGCTCAAAAGCACGGCATCTATTTTGAATTTGCTGTCAACGAAAAAACAGCCATGGAATCTGCAATAGGATCTTCTTATTCCGGGCTGAAGACTCTTGTTTCTATGAAAAACTTCGGCTTGAATGTTGCATTGGACGCATTTCTGCCATTTGTCTATACTGGCGCGAAGGGGGCTACGGTAATTGTAGTTGCTGACGATCCTTCTTGCCACAGTTCGGGGCAATCAGAAGAAAACAGCCGTGGCTTTGCTGATCTTGCCCACGTTCCGATTTTAGAGCCTCAAGATGCCCAAGAGGCAAAAGATTTTACTATACTGGCATTTAAACTGTCGGAAAAATACAGCGTTCCGGTTATATTAAGAACAACAACCAGAGTGGCTCATCAAAGAATGCCTGTTGAGATAGGAATTATAAATATAGAAAATAAAAAAGGGGAATTTGTTAAAAACAAAAATAAGTTTGTTACAATGCCCCCGAGAGTTCTTGAGATGAAAGGAGAGCTTCTTAAAAAGCTCGAAACAATGAAGAAGGATTCTGAAAAATTGGCATTGATTTCAAGAGGCAAAGGAAAGCTCGGGATTATAACATCGGGAGTGGCCAATCTGCATGTAACGGAAGTTTTAAGAAAGAATAATCTTAATATTCCTGTTTTAAAAATAGGAATGTTTAATCCTCTTCCCGAGAAAAAGATTCTAAGTTTTGTTTCGGATATGAAGGAAGTCTTGATCGCAGAGGAATTGGAGGGATTTATTGAAAAAAAAGTCAAAGAGATCGCCGGATGCAAGCTTAAAATATATGGAAAAGATCTGCTTCCTGAAATAGGAGAGCTTAGTAATGAAAAGATTGCCTTGGCTTTGGGGAAGCTGGTCAAAAAGAAGCTTTTTGTCAAAAGAACCGAGAAAGACCTTAAAATTCCTTTGAGATATCCGAGACTTTGCCAGGGGTGCCCGTACTGGATAGTTTTTTCTGCTATTAAAAAAATGGCTCCCGAAGGAACTATTTTCGGAGGGGACATAGGGTGCTATATGCTGGCGGGATTTGCTCCCCACGAAATTCAGGATTATCTTTTGAGCATGGGGTCTTCCATAGGAGTAGGCCACGGGATTAATAAAGCCGGCGGCCAAAAAGTAATTGCTTTGATAGGAGATTCTACATTTTTTCACGCAGGTATTCCCGCTCTGATTAATTCTGTTTACAATAAATCAGATCTTTTGATTTTTGTACTGGACAACAGGATAACTGCGATGACCGGGCACCAGCCCAATCCCGGAATGGGCTTGACGGGAACAGGTGAATCTGCAAAAGAGATAAAAATAGAAGATATCGCCAAAGCATGCGGGGCAGAGAACGTGAAAACTGTGGATCCTGTAAATATGCAAGAGCTTCAGGATGCGATAAGAGACTTTATTAATAAAAAAGGAACATCTGTCATAGTCTCCCGCAGGATATGCGCTTACTATGAGAGAAAGTTAAAGAAAAATATTTAATTCTGAATCATGGATAAAAATTTCAATATTGTGATTGCGGGCGTCGGGGGCCAGGGTGTTATTACCTTGGTTCAGCTTATTGCCGAGGCGGCCTTTGCGGAGGGATACGATGTAAAAACATCGGAATTGCACGGGCTTTCGCAAAGAGGGGGGAGCGTGGAAACGCACGTTAGGTTTGGAAAAAAAGTATGGTCTCCTTTAATATCTGAAGGAGAAGCCGATCTTATTATCAGCTTGGAATTGGCGGAAACTTTAAGAAAGCTGCGCTACGCGAATAAAAATACCAAATTTGTTATTAATGGATACTTTTTTCCTTATCCTGAAGGTCTTTCGGAAGAAGAAATAACCGGGATAATAGGAAGGGAAATAAAACAAGAAAAAAGAATAGTTCCTGCTTCTAAAGTATGCCAAGAAAAGCTGGAGAAAGAAGTGGTTTCTACTTCTTATCTTTTAGGATATTGCGTTTCAAACGAGCTCATTCCCTTGAAGAAAGAATCTGTTTTGAAGGCGATGGAAAACTTGTTTCCAGAAAAATACCTTGAGTTAAATAAAAAGGCTTTTGAATTAGTCTGGGAAAATTAATTCATGTTTTGATATGCTAAACAAAATATTTACTGAGGAATTTTTCGAATTTTACTCTAATCTAGGACAGTCAGTTATTTATTTAATTGTTCCGGCGGTTATAATTTATTATGTCCTGGATTCAATTAAAAAAAGAGTTCCCATAAAAAATGTTTTATCTGCTCTGTATGTATTGTTTTCAATTTTTTCTCTGTTCGCCCTTTTTCTATCTTTAAGCTCCTTTTCGTATTTAACCGGACTTGCACTGCTATCTGCTGTTGTTTTGGCTATTATTGCCGTTGGGATTAAGCAGGGGAAACTATGGGCTTGGTGGCTGGCTTTAATATGGGGAGCAAAAACGGTAATTTCAAACGCAATTTACTATATTAAAGAATTTAACTTTCAAACATCTCTTTTCTCCCTCTCAATTTCCGCAATTCTTTCTGTCTTTGTAATTATTTTACTTTTAAAGTACAGGCACGTGCTTGTAGAGAATAAAAAGTGGGCCGAAGATTGGAAATTCTGGGTTGCATTAGCCGGTATTTTAATAATCATTGCAAGCAGTTTTTTAAATATATTTCCGGACTGGTTATTAACAAAAAATAATTACAGCAAAACCAGTTTTAAAAATCAAGCAGATAATACTTCGAGTTGGAAAGTTTATGATAACAGAGAAATCGGAATAAAATTTGCTTATCCCTACGGTTGGGATTACCCGGTTTATAAAAGCATCAGCCAGGAAGGTTGCAATTATTCTGACCTGGAATTAACAAAAGAAGCAGAAAATATTTATAAGAAATATATTATCCGCATCACGCTGAAGGATCCTGCCAGCTGCAAGCAAAGCTTAAACGATTACAATTTTATTCATAATTTTTCTCAAGAGGATAAAATATCAGAAAGCATGAGGGATAAAATTGAAGAGAGATGTAGGGCATTAGAGGCGGTCTCTATTTATAGGGTTCCTTTCCATATAGATTATATACATAATGAAAAAATTGGCAGAGGGCTGGAGATAATTAGCTACGACGGATCAGACGCAGATGCTATTAATTTTGCCTACACGGCTGAGTTTGTCAAAGACGGAAAATACTTGAAATTTAGAGTTGATCTATTTTCCGATGACGAATTGTTGGAATGGGCCAACAAATTATACCCGAAACAAAAATCTTTAAGCGAAGTAGAACAAATGATAATTGAATCTTTTGAAAAACCAAATAACAGCTTGCATGATCTGGTCCAATCTTATAGGGAAATGGTAAGAACTTTAGAAATTTAAACAATATATAATAATATTCAGACAATGCCAATTGATAAAGTAGTGATTGCGGCGGCCGGAGAGGGGACAAGAATGTTGCACCTCACGGCCAATAAATCAAAGCATCTGATCAAAGTCAGGAAGAGGCCTTTTTTGGCGTATCTTCTGGATAATTTATTCTTGGCAGGATACAGGGATCTTATCCTGGTGACAGGATACAAAGAAGAACTTATTGAAGAGTTTTTGAGAAAGTACAAGCCTCCTTTCAGTTCAATAAAATACAGCATTAGGACATTGAGCCAGTATGAAAAGCTCGGGCCCAAAAGCGTTATTTACGGCACCGCCTGCCCCTTGATGGTTTCAGAGGAAGCTGTGGGGAAAGAAAGCTTTGTTTATCTTTGCGGAGACAATCTGTATTCGGTGCAGGATCTCAAAGAAATGAGAAACGGCGGCAAGTACAATTATGTGGCCGGGGTATATAAGAAGAATCCTGAAAAGTACGGTGTTCTTATTCAGGAAGGAGAATTCTTGGAAAAGATAGTTGAAAAGCCCAAAGAGTTCTTGGGGAACATGGTAAACGCAGGCCTTTACAAGTTCACCTCCGAAGTTTTTGAAAAGATAAAGAAGATCAAAAAGTCTTCCAGGGGAGAATATGAAATCACAGATGCTGTGAGTATGCTGGCAAAAGAAAAGAAAGTGAAAGTCAAGGTTATCAAGGACTTCTGGTTTGACTTCGGAAACCCGGCTGACATTATCATGCTCTCTTACTTCTTAAGTTCAATCAAAAGATTCAAAAAGATCTTCGGCAGAAACAGGAAATTTGAAGTAATCTCTGCCAGATCAAGGGATGCTGTTGAAAGAGCTGTTGAGTATTTAAAAAGAGGGCAGGTGCTGGCCTGTCCCACGGACACGGTTTATGGCCTTATCGCCGATGCCACAAACGAAAAAGCGGTCCAGAGGGTTTTTGAAATAAAACAGAGGGACAAAAAAAAGCCCCTTCCTGTCTTTGTCAAAGATATCGGTCAGGCAAAAAAACTAGCTGCAATAGACAATGATACGGAGGCATTTTTGGAGGAAATATGGCCCGGAAAGATTACAGCGGCCCTGGAAAGAAAAAAGAATTCGGGGATTGCGCCCTCTGTTTACGTTGAAAAAAATACCATTGCATTGAGAATACCCGATTCTAAATTTGTAAAAGACATAATGGATAAATTCCAAAAACCCCTTACCGCCACATCTGCCAATCCTCAGGGAATCCCTTCCACGGTCAAGATAAATGATATTTTTGACTATTTTGAAGACAGTCAGACAAGGCCGGATCTGGTTGTTGACGCAGGAGACCTTCCTGACAGCAATCCTTCTACAATAATTGATTTTTCGCAAAAGAGGCCGAAAATAATAAGAAGAGGAAAATGAAGCATGTAATAGGAGTGGACGGAGGAGGGACAAAGACTATGACGGCTCTGGCTGACATGTCGGGCAGGATTTTGGCTGAAATCAAAACGGGCCCCTCCAATCCAAGAAATGCAGGGCTGGAAGCATCTATTGAAAATATCGCAAAAGGCATCAACAAGTTCAAGGAGAAGGCCGAATTCGCATTAATAGGGATGCCTTCTGTGCAAGAAGAGTACGGGCCTCAAATAAAAAGCATTGAAAGAAAGATAAAAAATAAAACAGGGTTAAGATGTTCTATTGTTTCAGACCAGTTGGTGGCTTTCAGATCAGGGAGTGATGAAAAAGACGGGGAGGTTCTTATTGCCGGAACAGGATGCGTCGCTCACGGATGGAAAAGGGGCAAAGAAGAAAAAACTTCCGGCTGGGGGTGGCTTGCCGATGAAGGTTCTGCTATGTGGGCGGGTAAGCTGGCCATAGAAAAGACATTCAGAGGCCTGGATGGGAGAGATATGTCTGGGATAATGGCAAAAATGATTCTGGAAGAGTTCAAATCATCAACGCCCGAAGATCTGGCCGCAAAGATCTATGGGAGCGATTTTTTAAAGGTGATTTCTCTTTTTTGTATAATTGCGGACAGAGCCGCCGAAAAAGGAGACAAGGACGCCAAACAAATAATGTCTGAATCCGGCAGGCAGGCCGCCTTATCTGCCAATACTGTTTCAAAAAAGCTTAAGCTTTTTAGCTTTCCTTTGGTTTCGGCAGGAAGCATGTTTAAGTCAAAGGATTTTAGGAAGTCTTTTGAGGAAAATCTGGAAAGAAATCCTATTTGCATATATCCTAAAGATCCTCCCGTTTCCGGGGCTATAAAGCTTGCATTGGAAAGAATAAGAGAATAAAATCAAATAATATGCTTTTCGGAAAAAAAGAAAACTATTTGGGAAAGGATAAAGAAGTTGCTTTTCTTATAGAGAAAGAAACAGAAAGACAAAAAACCTCTTTGGAAATGATACCTTCTGAAAACCATACGTCTCGCGCAGTAAGGCAGGCCTTGGGATCTTTGTTGACAGACAAGTATGCTGAAGGATACCCGGGGAAAAGATATTATGCCGGTCTTGAATATTATGATAAATTGGAAGATCTTTGCAGGGAGAGGGCCAAAAAGCTCTTTAACGCGGTTCATGCCAATGTCCAGCCGTATTCCGGCTCGCCAGCCAACCACGCTGTTTATTACGCTTTATTGGAAAAGGGAGATACGGTAATGGGAATGTCCCTTCCTCACGGAGGGCATCTTACTCATGGGTGGAAAGTGAACTTTTCTTCCAAATACTATAATTCTGTCCAATACGGAGTAGATCAGACGCACTTCATTGATTTTAAAGAAGCAGAAAGGTTGGCAAAAGAATGCCACCCCAAGCTTATCTGGGTCGGAGCTACTGCTTATCCAAGAATCTTTGACTGGGAGAGATTTTCATTTATTGCAGATTCTGTTGGAGCGTATTTGGCCGCTGACATCGCTCATATAGCAGGGCTTGTGGCGGGAGGCGTTCATCCGAGCCCGGCTCCTTTTGCCCATATTATGACAACTACTACCCATAAAACCTTGAGAGGACCCAGAGGCGGAATGATTATGGTTACTGAAAAAGGAATCCAAAAAGATCCTGATCTTCCTAAGAAAATAGACAAAGCCGTTTTTCCTGGCCTGCAGGGAGGGCCCCACGAGAATGCGATTGCCGCAATAGCTGTCTGCCTTAAAGAAGCATCTCAAGAGAGCTTTAAAAAATATGCCGAACAGATAGTCAAAAATTCCAAGACCCTGGCCGGAGAACTTTTAAAATATGGATTTAAGCTGGTTTCCGGGGGAACAGATAATCATTTGATATTAGTGGATTTAAGGAATAAAAATATTTCAGGCCCCGAAGCGCAAGATATACTGGAAAAAGCAGGAATGACTATGAACAAAAACAGCATACCCTTTGATCCGAATCCCCCCTTCAACCCTTCCGGATTGAGAATGGGCACGCCGGCTATAACAACCAGAGGGATGAAAGAGCAAGAAATGATTAAAATAGCAGGATGGATAAACGAAGTCATTAATGATAAAAACAGCTGCAGCAAAGTAAGAGAGGAAGTAAGAGAGCTTTGCAGCAGGTTTCCATTGCCAGAATGATTATTGACGGAAAAAAGATATCCGAAAGAATATTAAATGAAGTCAGAAGAGAAATCCAAGAGAAAGAGCTGAAAATAAGCCTTGCTGTTATTTTGGTTGGAGACGATTTCAGCTCCAAGATCTATGTCAAAAGAAAAGAACAGGCTGCAAAAATAATAGGAGCGGGATTTGAGCTCTTTAAATTTAACAGGGATATTTCCAAAGAAAACTTGGAAAGAGAAATCAAAGAGATTTCTAATAGATTTTCAGGCCTTATCATCCAGCTTCCTTTGCCCGAAGGATTAAAAGATGTTTTAAAAGCTATCCCGGAGCAAAAAAACGTTGAATCTGTTTCTCCTGTGGTTTCTGCAGTGGAGGAGATCTTGAAAGAGTGCGGCATCTCGTTAGAAGGCAAAAAAATAGCCTTGGTGGGCAGGGGAAAGCTGGTTGGAAAACCCCTGGAAGAATGGTTAAAAGAAAAGGGCCTTGAATATTTTGGGATAGAAAAGATTAAAGAGGCGGATATTATAATCACGGGAGTCGGAAAGCCCAAGCTTATAACCCAGGACATGGTAAAAGAGGGAGCAGTTGTAATAGACATAGGATTCTCCCACGATGAAAATGGAAAAGCGGTTGGAGATGTTGATTTTAATGAGGTTTCAAAAAAAGCCTCCTTAATAACTCCGGTTCCCGGAGGAGTAGGCCCCATAACGGTTGCTTGCCTTTTTAAGAATCTTTTGAAGCTAAATGAACGAACAACTATTTAATTTAATAAACAGCTATGCATTAAGATGGTACTGGCTTGACGTCTTAGCCGTATTTTTTGCCAGTTATTTTGAATACGCAGTTATAGCCAGTTTGCTTATTTTTTTAGCAGTTAACTATTCAAAGTATTTAAGGGTAGTCGCTCTTTCTGTATTTTCTGCAGTTTTTGCCAGAGCGTTCATAGAAATCATATATTTTGCATACAAGACAACAAGGCCTTTCGCCGTCCGGGAAGTAAGTCAGCTAGTCTCCCATAGTCTCTACAATTCTTTTCCTTCAGGACACTCCACCTTCTTCTTTGCTTTGGCAGCCATTATTTTTTTATATAATAAAAAAGCAGGAATCCTTTATTTCCTGTTTGCTTTTCTTATTTCCCTGGCAAGGGTATTCTCCGGCATCCACTGGCCAGTAGATATCTTGGGAGGAGCCAGCATTGGTATCTTTCTCGCCCTCGCCTTAAATTCTGCTTACAAAAGAATATCTAAAATTATATAATAAATGTTTGTTCAAGAATCTCATGCGTATTTTTGAAAGCAATTTTTCTCTAAAGAAAATTATTTTCCTTAAGATCTTAAGCTATTTAGAGTATTTATTTATATCTAATTCTATAATAATAGGATTGTTATTTTTTCTTATTCCGATAATGGTGATGAGCAATGAAAATGTATTATTTTTTCATAAGTTTGGGTCTGTAATGGAATTTTTGCTACCTCTTTTTTCAATAAAAAGTCCGCAAGAATTTATCAATGCTATAGTGGCATTGGTTTTGATTGCTTTTCCGATAATCGGGTATTTGGCCTCTCTTTTTCTCAAGAAAACGTTTAAAGATTTCAAATTTGAACTAAGGTTCGCATATAAACTGCTTATTATTGAAATAGCTTATCTTCTCCTAATAATTATCAGTTTTGCAGTGTTTAATTTTTATGGTGAAAAGTTTGATTTGGCAGGTTTTATAGTATCTGTTTTAATCTCTATATTCGGTTTGGCATTTTACTCATTTTCTTATTTCTGCCGAATTCTTAAGAATGAACTGAAAAAGAAAACTTCTTGAATACGCCTATAAAAATCATTTATTTTTTCCCAGGTTTAACTAAATCCAAGTGCCGAGGGAGGGACTTGAACCCTTCCAGTCTTGGCGCAGTCTTTTACAAAAAATCTTAAATCAAAAATCAAAAAAAGGGGGCGGGACACTTGTCGTGCCGCGCCCATGGTTCTGCGACTGGCGTGTTCGTATCGCTGCAGGTGTGGGTCAGTGATGACCCTGGTCAGTGTCGAGCACCGCCTGGCTTCCGTCGATGAACAGAACGTGGAAATAACTGTCCCGGAGTTGCTCCAAGATCTCGTTCAAATTCGGCACGTCCTGATAGCCTGGTGGCGTTGGGATGATGCGTTCGTCGTTCACCGGCTTGCCCTGGAAGACATGGTTGCCATTCACTAGACCGATGTACCAGCCACGATCGAATTCGCACTCCTCGAGCTTACAGACGTTGGGTCCGCCGACCGGGACGGCTGTTGCCATGATCGGGGGGGCGAAGCGATAGTACTTTCCGGGAACGAGCTGTGCCGCAACGTTGGCGGCAACTTGATCTTCCGTCATTTCATCTCTCATTGGAAATTGCATGGCGTTTTGCCTCCTGTTAAGGTTCAGATTTTGCCGCCACACCGTGCGGACGGCGACTATCGGTTATGATGCCGACAATATTCAAGGATAGCATTTATACCACAAAAGTCAATAGGAAGCAAGTGTCGCCTCTTGGGAGTAATCAAAAAACTGGTGCCCGAGGTGGGGTTGCCCCGCCTTAGCGGGGTCTCGCCTTTGGCGGAAACCTACAAATAGTGCCGAGGGAGGGACTTGAACCCTCAAGAGATTACTCTCGCAGGTTTTTGAAACCTGTGCGTTTGCCAATTTCGCCACCTCGGCTGATATTTTATTTTACTATTTTTTCTTAAAATCGCAATCCTTATTAGAGCATTTGATCTGCTTTCCTTTTTGAACGAGCAGAGATCCGCACTTTTCGCATTTCTCTCCTGTCGGCTTGTCCCACAAGGCAAAATCGCATTCAGGGAACCTGTTGCATCCGTAGAATATCTTTCCCTTCTTTGTTCTTTTTCCTGCGAGTTTTCCTTTTCCGCATTTTGGACAAGGGACGTCCAGTGCGTCTTTCTTTAGGGATTCAGTGTATTTGCACTCCGGAAACTTAGAGCAGGCATAGAATCTCCCGTATCTGCCTAGTTTTTCTATCAAAGGAGACCCGCACTTAGGGCATATTTTGTCTGTCGGCTTATCGGTTATATCTTTCTTTTCCACCTCTTCGTATTTTTCTTCAAGATTCTTTTTGAAGGGTTCGTAAAAATCCCTGCAGGTTTTTTCCCAGGTGTCTTTCCCTTCTGCCACTTCGTCAAGCTCGTTCTCCATTTTTGCGGTAAACTTTATATCCACGACAACAGGGAAGTGTTCTACTAATATATCATTTACCACGATTCCTATTTCTGTCGGCTTAAATCTCCTATTCTCATCTTTTTCAATATAGTTCCTGGCTTGTATGGTTGAGATGATGGGAGCATAGGTTGAGGGCCTTCCTATTCCGTTTTCTTCCAGCTGTTTTATTATGCTTGCCTCTGTGTATCTGGGAGGGGGCTGGGTGAAATGCTGTTCGGGCAAAATATCCTGAATATTGAGAGGATCTTCCCTTTTTAAATCTGGAAGCTCTGTTTCTTCAAACTTCATCGGATAGACTTTTAAGAATCCGTCAAACTTCAATGTCTGCCCGGTTGATCTAAACTCATATTCTCCGCCTGAAATGTCTATGGCAACCGAATCAAATATGGCTTGGCTCATTTGGGAAGACATAAACTTTCTCCAAATAATGTCATAAATTTTGAAGTGCTGTTTTTCTAATCCTGAATCTTCGGGCCTTTTTTCAGGATACGCAGGCCTTATTGCTTCATGGGCTTCCTGGGTTTTTCCTTTGGCTTTGTATTTTCTGAAAGAATGATAGTTTTTTCCGAAAGCTTCTGTTATAAATTTCTTAGCTGAATTCAAGGAGAAATCCGAAAGGTTGACCGAATCCGTTCTGTGGTAGGTTATGAATCCTTTTTCGTACAGGTCCTGGGCGATTTTCATTGTCATTTTTGCAGGATATCTGAATTTATTCCAAGCTTCCTGCTGTAAAGAGCTTGTAGTGAAGGGCGGAAAGGGGTTCTTTACGGATTCCTTTTTTTCTACGCTGGAAACTTTGTAAGGCAAAAACTCAAGCTCTTTTTTTATCTTTTCTGCTTGTTCTTTTGACTTTATTTCCAGTTTTTCCAAACTCTTTCCATTCTTTTTGGATAAAAAGGATTCAAATTCTTTGTTATCTTTTAAGAACGTGGCTTTTATTGTCCAGTATTCTTCTTTTTGGAATTTCTCCCTCTCCCTTTCCCTTTCTACTATAAGTCGCACTGCGACAGACTGAACCCTTCCCGCCGAGAGGCCCTTGGCTACCTTTTTCCAAAGGAAAGGCGAGAGCTTGTATCCTACGATCCTGTCCAGTATTCTTCTGGCCTGCTGGGCGTTGACCAGGTTCATATCCAGCTCCCTAGGGGTTCTGAAGGCGTCTTCAATCGCTTGCTTTGTTATCTCATGGAAAACCACTCTTTTCGGATTTTCTATCTTCAGGGCCTCTGAAAGATGCCAAGCAATGGCCTCTCCCTCCCTGTCTTCATCGGTTGCCAGTATGATTTCCCCTGCTTTCTTGGATTCTTTTTTTAATTCAGAAATTACCTTTCTAGATTTAGAAGGAATTACATATTTGGGCTGGAAGTCTTTTTCAAGATCTACGCCCAAAGAGCTCTTTGGGAGATCTCTAATATGTCCAAAAGACGATAGAACTTTATACTCTTTTCCTAGGAACTTTTCTATCGTTTTTGATTTTGTCGGGCTTTCTACGATTACAAGTTTCATGTTTTCAATAATACCACAGAAGATATCAAAAAAGAAAAAATGAGTCAAATTATTTTATTTCATTTTTTCAACTGCTTCAGAAAGCATCTGGCAGTAAAGATTGAGGCCCACTTTGTTTATAGATCCTGACTGTTCTTTCCCTAGAATGTTTCCCGAGCCCCTTATTTCCAAATCCCTCAATGCTATTCTGTAGCCCGATCCCAAGTCCTGCATTTCTTCAAGCGCTTCCAACCTGGCCTTGGCTTTTTCTTTTAATTTTCCTTTGTAAAGGAAGAATGCAAAGGCCTGCCGGTCGGATCTCCCGACTCTTCCTTTTAGCTGGTATGCCTGGGATAATCCCAGTCTGGAAGCGTCGTCTACTATTATTGTATTTGCGTTCTCGAGGTCTATCCCGTTTTCAATTATTGTAGTTGAAACCAAGACATCCGCTTTTTGGCTCTGAAACCTGCTTAAAGAAGACAAAAGATCTCTGTTCGGGATTCTTGCATGGATAAGCTCTGTTTTAGCATTGGGAGAGATTTCCTCTATCAATTCTTTAGCTCTTTCTATGCTTTCAATCCTGTTGTAAAGGTAATAAACCTGGCCTTTTCTATCCAGTTCTTTCTCTATCGCGGACTTGATAATTTTTCTAGACCAGGGCAGAACAAATGTTTTTATAGGCAGTCTTCCTTCCGGAGGAGTTTGTATAATGCTCATTTCTTTCAATGAAGACATGGCCAAATGGAGAGTTCTCGGGATCGGGGTGGCCGAAAGAGAGAGTGCGTCTATGCCGGACTTCATCTGCTTGAGCTTTTCTTTCTGCTTTACTCCGAATCTTTGTTCGTCGTCTATTATCAAAAGGCCTCGCCCGTCTTTTTTGAACAGCAGAGAGGATGTCTTTTCGGATAATATGCTATGGGTTCCGATCAAGATGTCTATTGAGCTGTTTTTAAGCCCTTCAGTTATTTTTTCCCTTTCCTTCTTATTCTGCAACCTTGTAAGCAATGCTATGTTTACAGGAAGGCCCAAAAGCCTTTTGCTGAAGCTGCCAAAGTGCTGGCTGGCTAAAATAGTTGTCGGAGCCAGGACGACTGTCATAGCTCCAGATTTGACCGCTTTCATCGCAGCCCTTAGAGCAACCTCTGTTTTTCCGAATCCAACGTCTCCTGCCACTAATCTGTCCATGGGCTTTTTCTTTTCCATATCCCTTTTTATATCTTCAATTGCAGATGCCTGATCCGGTGTTTCCATATATTCAAAGCTGGACGCCAGCATTGCATCAAGCTCGTCATCAGGCAGATAGGGCTGTCTTTCTGTTGCCTTTCTTTTTGCTTCCGAGTCCAAAAGCGCTCTTGCAAGCTTGAAGGCATCTTCTTTTATCTTTTTCTTTGTTCTTTGCCACAAAGGAGAGCTTAGTCTGGAGATCCTGGGCTCTGAAAACCCCACGAATCTTGAAAGCTTTCTTTCCAGCCCCTTAGGGACAAAAAGCTTGTCATTTTTATCATACTCAAGAACATAGTAATCATCCTCCTTTATTTTTTCAAATCCAGCGAATCTGCCTATGCCGTGGTCCAAATGCACCAGATATTCTCCTTCTTTCAGTCCCTTTATATCCGAATATATCCTTTGGTTTTTCAGCTTTTTTCTCAGGATTTCTTTTGATTTCGCTTCGTCTTTGAGGTCTTCTCCTATTTCTTCCAAAGAATCTACTTTGTTTCCCAGAAAATCCACCCTTACAGCCCTTCTTCTATTAATAGGAAATATTTCTATAATTCCGCCCAAAGAGGAGAATTCTCCCATTTCTTCAACTTTTTGAACTTTCTCATACCCCATTTCATCAAGTTTCCTTAGAATCTCATAAGGGTTCTTGGAAAGGTCTTTTTCCAGCAGAAGGATATTGTCTTGAAAAAAAGACTGGGTTTTTAAGGCGTCAAGAATCTTTTCAAGGTTCTTTTCAAACCAAAAACTGTCCCTTTCAAGAAAATAGGGGGCTAAAGATGCGATCAAAACTTTATCTTTCTGATTATCCATCAGAAGCATTATCTTATCACATAACAGCCAAGTTTTCCACAGTTTTCTATGAGCCAGGCTCATTTATCCACAGTTCGAGCTAGATTTTTTTAATTCTTGTTGTATTATAAAAAAAGAACATTAGAAAGGAGGTGTCAATGAAGTAGAATATCCAATACCGCGGTCAATTCATTGCAGTTCAAGCCATCCTGTTTCCGCTGTGTGGGCGGGAACAAACCAGAGGTTTTTGGGAGGAAACGCTTATGTATGCCTTGGAGTTGTGGAATGTCGCAGTGGCGACGAACCTGGTGGCGAGTGGCTCGCGGACAAGTACCGACATGCAGTGAATGGTACGGAGAGCCAGAACGGTTAACCTTCTGACATGGCTTTCAAGGAGACATTATGACGCGGGTTGACTTAGTCCCGCAGGCGAAAGTCTGCGGGCTGGGCTCGGCAGCTACCGAGACATTATACCTTTGACGTTTTCAGGGCGAGAACAACGAATCATTCGTTCTCGCCTGTTTTTTTGCTTCAAAGTAAGCTAAGCTTTACTAAGCTTAATTAGATTCAAGAATTTAACGCAACAGTATAGTATTATCCCATAATAAATTAAGCGTTAAATTCTATGAAGAAGTATTATCGTTTGACCCTTGAGGAAAGAGAAGAGATTAGTCGGCTTCTTCCTCAAGAATGTTCTT
>Ga0208375_1000680_pt1 | contig 45821 bp, 59 predicted proteins | sample RifOxyD1_FD_184038 | JGI IMG/M metagenome (GOLD analysis project Ga0208375, IMG submission 184038) | Soil microbial communities from Rifle, Colorado - Rifle Oxygen_injection D1 (SPAdes) | ecosystem: Environmental > Terrestrial > Deep subsurface > Rock core/Sediment | place: Rifle, Colorado... | reverse complement strand
TGCTGCACAATATATTTTAACTTTATATCCTGGAGCAAAAGTAAATTCTGTTTTTGAATTTTTAAGAAGTTTAAGTTTAAAAGAAAAAAGAGAAATAAGTGATATAATCTTTGAGGGACATGATCATCATCATGAAATGCCTTTGGGAGAAGTAACAAGATTAACTTCTCTCTTGGAGAGTTCTATTGGAGAAGTTAGGGATTTTAACAGACACAGAGCTTTTGGAAGATTTGTACCTTTGCCTTTAACATTTGGTTTACCTTATGATATAGAAACTGCATCCCAATTATTGGACAATGGATTTATATTGCCTTCTTATATTGATGAAATGCCTGAATTTGATGTAATAAGATCTGGAATGATTAGAGGATTTCGTGAATATTATAAACAAGCTGAAAGATTACTAAGAAAAGTTCATAATGAATTTGGAGATGAGGTTGATTATAATTTTATGATAAATGTTTTGCCTTTAGGTACAAGAATGGATATTTGGATGCATGGTGATCCCAAACAATTTAGTTATTTAACAAATCTAAGAACAAGAAATGGAGGACATATAAATTATAGATTATTAGCTTGGGATGCAAACAGAATGATAGCTGAATCTGATTCTTTCTTAAGTGGAATGAAGCTAGATTCTAAAAAATTGCCAGATCCTAGAAGCAGAGAACAATTCTTTGATAGAAGTTAAATTATTCTTTTTCCCATTCACTATAGAATTCAATAAATTTATGCCTTATATCCAAAGAAACTCTTTTTTGAGATTCATTTGCATCTACTTGAATGACTTTGCCGTAAAATTCTCTTGGTTCTCCTATTAAGGCTGCTCTTCTATATTGCTGGTCTGATTTAATCATAAATGGCAATTTTTCAAATTTTTCTGATTGTTGTCCTCTTTTGATTATTCTTTCTAATGCTATTTCTGGAGAAACTAATAATAAGAAAGTTAAATCAGGAACTAAAATTTCAGGCCTATTTTGCAATGCAAATAATTCTTCTAAAGATAAATCCTGAGCTTCTGGAGGTAAACCTCGTGATTCTAAATCTAATTTTCTTTGAGCTGATTGGAATGCATCTGTTGACATTCTGTATCTATCACTAATAACATAAATTCCCTGATTTAGGGCAGGAACTATTACATCTCTAGTATGTTCGATTCTATCTTGTACATATAGTCTAGTCATTTCTTTTTGACCAGAACATGCATCTCCATCCTGTTCCAATCTTCTTCTTACTTCTGAACAATTTGCAGTTGGTTCTCTTGTGATTAAAACATTATTATATTTATTCAAACTTCTAATTATCTCCTGCAATGTTGTAATTTGTGTTGATTTACCAGAACCATCAATGCCCTCAACTGCAATAAATAAACCTCTTCTCATGAAAATAGCTTTGTTAATTAATTTATAAACAAGATGAAAATAAAAAATAGAGTTTAGATTATAATTTATTTGGTACTAAAAGCCTTTGGTATTCAAATTTTTCCAATTGTTTATGCAAATCAAGAAATGATTTTCCTGCTAATTTTCCGCCTGCTATGAATTCTTCACTTGTAACTTCTGCCAAACAAAAATCAGGTATTTCAAAATTTTTCATTTCTTTTTCTGAATTAAATTCGAATTCTACTAAAATTAAACCTTTTAACATATCCTGAAAAACATCTATTTCTGCAAATTTTCCATTTAAAGGATAGTAAAATCTTAATTTTCTTACTCTTTTTCCTATTAACTTTAAATCATCAAATTCATCTTCTGTCAGGGGAATTGTTAGTTCTCTTTGCTGTGATTTGTCGTTATTTAACAAATATTTTTTTGTTATTTCAAATTTACTACCTATTCTTCTTATTCTTAGTGTAGGGTGTATAGAAATACGAGGAATGTAAATATCTATTATTTCCTTGGACATACTCTTACTTAAGTCTTCTGGCAGGTATTTGGCTAAAAATGTTCTTTCAAATTCAATCATAGAATTTTTTATTGATTTTTATTTATAATCATTCTTTATTTCTAATTAGTATACTAGAATATCTATCTTTTTGTTATTTTTATGTTTTCAGAAGACAAGTCTATAATTGTACTCGGACTATTGTTTAAAACTCCATCATTAACTGCATAATCAACTTCCTTTTTTATTGAAGCAGGAATTTCTTTTATTGATTTAATATAGGGGTCTCCTGCTATATTTACTGAAGTTGTAACAAAAGGAATATTTGCTTCTTCTATTATTTTTGAGAACCAATGGTCTGGGATTCTTACACCTAAATTATCTGTATTTTGGTTAATTTCTTTTGAAACACAATTTTTATTTCTTAAATTTAATATTAAAGTAACCTTGCCTGGAAGTTTTAACATATAATCATCACCGATTATGCAGTTATTCTTTAACCATTTTTTTGTTGGGGCTATTATTGAAAAAGGTTTTTCATTTCTTTTTTTTACTTCCTGGATTTTTTTTATAGGAGAGGACATTAATGCATTGCATCCTATTCCATAGATTGTATCTGTTGGATAGACGAAGATTTTGCCGAGAAGCATCTCTTTAATGTAAAAATTCTTGTTTTTTAAAAAGCTATTTTTATCAATTATTTTCATTTGTACTACTTTATAATCACTTATATATAGAATTTATAGGTTTATAACCTTGTCGTTGAACTAAATTATAACTTTTAGTTGATTTGCACTGGACTTACGTCCTGAGAAAGATAATATTTTATTATTGGAGTATAATTCCTTAAAATTGCTTCTTTGTCTGGTGTTTGCCTTAATGCCTGAAAAGCTCCTACAAATTCTTTTTTTAATTCAGGTGTTTTTATGTTCTGCGAATCTAATTTAAAATCCTTTATTATCTGAAGCAATTCCAGTTTTCTTGAATCTCCTGTTTCCAATGATTCCTGAAGTAATTTTTTTTCTTTTGATTTTAGAATAACATCTTCTGATAATTCAAAAAACTGTTCATAAGGCAGAGATTCTATTTCTGGCATATTTTTTATATGTTTTACTAGTTTATATTTTTTATTATTATTTTGAGAACTGTTTTATTTTTGAATTTCATCTCTGTTTTTTATTTCCCCTACTAACAAGCCATACCTTTGTTTGATTGTTTTGTGGTCTTTACTTTTTAATAAATCTGCAAATCCTGCTTCAAATTCCCTTTTCAAGTTTCTGTTTTTGATTTGTGATAAATCAACAGGGAAAGCAATTTTAACTGTGTATAATTCGATTTTTTCAATAATATCTGGATTAGACAACCTCTCCCTGGTCAATCTCTTAGGAATTCCAATTTCCCTTAATTGATCTAAATCTTTTTCACGAATTTCTTCATAACTTAAATCTAATATGTCCATCTTTTTAAATGATTTAATTAGTTTATATTCTTGTCGTTGAAGCCTTACTTAGTAAGAAAGCCTAAGAAGAACAAGTTCTTCTAGCAGAAGCCTTTTAGAAAAAGCCTTAGAAGAACAAAGTTCTTCTAGCATTAAGCAAAGCTTAACACTTCAGGGAAAAGCAAAGCTTAACACTTCAGGGAAAGAAAAAATAAACCTCGTTAATTTTATATATTAAGCTTATTTTATTATTTTAATGAAAGTAACACCTTGGGAAGTTTCTGGACAAATTGATTATGACAAATTAATAAAAGAGTTTGGTGTTGAGAAGATTGATGACAAACTTTTATCTAGAATAAAGAAACATACAGGCGACTTACATGTTTTTCTAAGGAGAAAATTATTCTTTGCTCATAGAGACATGAATTGGCTATTAGATGAGTATGAAAGGGGAAATAAGTTTTATCTTTATACTGGGAGAGGTCCTTCTGAAGGAATGCATTTGGGGCATTTAATACCTTTTATGTTTACTAAATGGTTGCAGGATAAATTCGATGTTCCTTTGTATATTCAATTAACTGATGATGAGAAATTTTTAGTCAAAGATAAATTAACTTTGAAAGATACTCATAGAATGGCTTATGAAAATGCATTAGATGTTGTTGCTGTTGGATTCAAGCCTGGAAAAACATTTATTTTTTCTGATTTGGATTATTCTAAAACATTATACAATAATGCTTTACTAGTTGCCAAGAAATTAAATCTTTCTACTGCTAAAGCTGTTTTTGGAATTACTAATGAAGATAATGTTGGAAAAATATTTTTTGCATCAATGCAAAGTGTTCCTGCTTTCTTGCCTTCTATTGAAGCTGGAAGAAATATTCCATGCCTGATTCCACATGGAATTGACCAGGACCCTTATTTTAGAGTAACTAGAGATATTTTACCAAAATTAGGATTTTACAAACCTGCTTCTATTCAATCTCAGTTCTTGCCTCCATTAACAGGTGTTGAAGGAAAGATGAGTGCTTCTCAACATGAAAGTGCAATTTATTTGACTGATGATGAAAAAATAGTTGCTAACAAAATAAGGAAATATGCTTTTTCTGGAGGACAACCTACTATTCAGGAGCATAGAGAAAAAGGCGGAAATCCTGATATTGATGTTAGTTTTATCTGGTTAAAAATGATTTTTGAAGAAAGTGATGAGAAACTTAAGAAAATACATGATGATTACAAATCTGGAAAAATGCTGACTTCTGAATTAAAAGAAATATTAATTGAAAAAATAAATAAATTTTTAATAGAGCACAGGAAAAATAGAGAGAAAGTTAAATTAGACAAGTTTTTATTAAAAGATTAAAAAGAAAAAGCTGGTTCTGGTCTTTGCCTAAAAAGTGCTTCTGCTAATTTTGCTGTTTTTACTCTTTCTCTTAAATCAGGATATTTTCTTAATGTTTTTTTGAATTCTTCACTAACTTCTTCTTCTAAAGGACCAAACACAGATTTTACTGTTTTGTCTATACTAATATTGTCTGGCAATAAACCTGTTTTTTTAGTTCTAATCAAATCATGAGCTAATCTTCTCATATAAGGTACTACTGCTTTACTAAAAGAATCTCTGATTCTTTGCATGACTGGATAAGGTTCTAAAGATGTTAATTCCTCTATGGGGATAGGATTACCGTTTTCATCTAAAATTTGATATCTTAAATCTCTAATATTTTCTACAAACTCTCTTGTATTGCAAGCATTGCTTTTTCCATTAGTTTCACAGATTAATCTTGCATGTCCTACAAGAATTCCATTAGAAGTGAAATCAAAATCGTATAATTCTCCTGAAACTTTGTAAATTGTTGTATTTTTATCTTTTATATAAACAACTTTTAATGGTGTTGGTGAAGAAAAAGATTCTTTAAATGGAATTCTATTAGCAATTATTGTTTGTACTAATTCTATTGTTCTATCTGTATATACCATATAGTGATTATAATAAAAGAATTAATAAAGCTAACTTTTTATACTAAATAAAACTATATTTTAATTTATACTCTTTAATAAGCAATAATGAATTTAAATAAGATTTTTGCTTAATATTTTAAATGAGAGAAAAATTAGTTCTTGAACGAGCAAGAGAAGAAGGATGGGCATTAGCTTTTAATGATGTAAGATTAAGACCTGCTCATTCTGAAATTATGCCTGATGAAGTTAATTTAGAGACAATGTTTTCTAGAAATGTTGGATTAAAGATTCCTATTGTAAGCGCTGCAATGGATACTGTTACTGAATCTAGGTTAGCTATTCAGTTAGCAAAACTAGGCGGTTTGGGAGTTATACACAGGGGGCTTACTATTGAAAAACAAGCTTCTGAAGTAGCGAAGGTTAAACATTCATTACATGGATTAATAGAAAATCCTATTTGTGCCAAGGCTGATGATACTGTTTTAAGCTTATTAAACAGTAGAAACGAAAAAGGTTATTCTTTTCATAGTTTTCCTGTAATTGATGATGATGGAAAACTGGTTGGAATAGTAACTCAGACTGATGTTTTATTTTGCAGGGATTATAATCAAAAACTTGGTGAAATAATGACTAGTAATTTATTTACTGCATCTAAAGGGATTACAATGGATGATGCTTATGAAGTTATGATGAAAAATAGGGTAAAAGTTTTACCTTTAGTAGATGAAAATGGAAAAATTAGTGGAATGTATGCTGCTGTTGATTTAAGAAGAATAATGGATGGAAGTGCTGTTAATTACAATTTAGATGATAAAGGACAATTAAGAGTTGGTGCTGCTGTTGGTGTTGGAAATGAAGCATTAAAAAGAGTAAAAAGATTATATGAAAAAGGCATTGATGTAATTGTTATAGATACTGCACATGGTGATTCAAAAGGAGTTATTGATACTTTAAAAAGAATAAAAAATAGATATCCAAAATTAGATGTTGTTGTTGGAAATGTTTCTATTGGAGATTCTGCTAAAAGATTAGCTGATGAAGGCGCTGACGGAATTAAAATAGGACAAGGTCCTGGTTCAATATGTACTACGAGAATTATTGCTGGTGTTGGAAGACCACAACTTGCAGCTGTTTATGATTGTGCAAGAGTCCTTGAAGGCTATAATATTCCTCTTTGTGCTGATGGTGGAATAACTTATTCAGGAGATATAACAATAGCTATTGCTGCAGGAGCTGATTCTGTAATGATAGGGAGTTTATTAGCTGGAACTGATGAAACTCCTGTTGAAATTGTATTAGCTCAAGGAAGACAATGGAAAAGTTATAGGGGTATGGGTTCTTTAGGTGCTATGAAACAACATAAAAGTTCCAGACAGAGATATTTACAAGAAGGAAGAAGAGAGAAAGATTTAATTCCAGAAGGAGTTGAAGGGCTTGCTCCTTATAGGGGTAAATTAGAAGGTGTAATAAAATATTTGGTTGGTGGATTAAAGCAAGGTATGGGCTATATTGGTGTAAAAGATATATCTGAATTAAGAGAAAATACTGAATTTGACAGGGTAACAAATGCAGGAATAAATGAATCACATCCACATGATGTTAATATAACAGAAGAAGCACCAAATTATAGGGGGAGATAAAATGGGATTACATGAATTAGTAGATGGGGTTCAAACATTGGCTGTTGTTTGCAATCAATGGGGAGACACTGGAAAAGGAAAATTTTCTGATTTATTTGCTGCTGAATGGGCTGATGTTATTGCAAGAGGCACTGGTGGAAATAATGCAGGACATACTGTTGTTGTTAATGGGGAAGAAATAATTTTTCATTTGATTCCTGCTGGAATAAGTTATGATTCTCTTGGTAAAATAAATGTTCTTGGAAATGGAATGGTTATTGACCCTAAAGTTCTTTTAAATGAATTAGAGCAATTAAAAGAAAGAGGCATAACTTATAATCATTTAATGATAAGCCAGGATGCAAGTGTAATTATGCCTTGGCAAGTTGAGAGAGATAGAAGATTATCTCAATCACAATCTAATCATGGAATTGGTTCTACTGGAAGAGGAATAGGTCCTTGCTATGCTGATAAGATTTCCAGGTTTGGAATAAGAATGAGAGATTTATTAGACAGAGATATACTTTTTGGAAGAGTTGAAAAAAATTTAAGATTATATTTACCTGAAGAATTTTCTAATGTTGAGGAAGTTATTGAAACTTATTTAGGTTACGGGAGAGAACTTAAAGATTTAATAAGAGACACTAGAAATGAGATTCATCAATTAAGAAGACAAGGTAAAAAAATTTTATTAGAAGGTGCACAGGGATTATTGTTAAGCATAGAGCATGGAACTTATCCTAATGTAACTTCATCTGATTGCGGCTTAAATGGAACTGCTTCTGGTGCTGGATTAAGTGCCAGGGATGTTGATTTATGCTTGGGAATTGTTAAATTTCCATTTATGACTCGGGTTGGAGGAGGTCCTTTTCCAACTGAATTAGGCGGAGAAAAATCTGAAGAATATTGCGCTGCAAAAGGGCATACTAAAAAAGATGAATTAAGAGAATATGGAATTCCTTTTGTAGAAGTAGATGGACATGTAAAATATAATCCTCATGACTGGAGAATTATGGCGATGATTGATAAGGGAGATTCTTTTGAAAGAGGAGTTGGAATAAGATTGGCTGCTGGTGAATATGGTGCTACAACAGGAAGACCTAGAAGAACAGGAATAACTGATTTAATTGCATTAAGATATGCTGTTGAAATGAATGGGCCTAATTTAATTTTAACAAAATCTGATTGTTTAAATGGTGTTGCTAAATTTGAATTAGGTACATGTTATCAATTGCCTAGTGGAAGTCATACTACTAATTTTGATGCTGGTGATGAAGCATTTTTGAGAAGTGTGAAACCTGTTGCTAGAACTTATTCAGGATATGATACAAGAGATATTCATTCTTTTAGTGAAATGCCTGCTGGATTTGCAAAAGCAATAGGAGACTTACAATATGTAAGCGGAGGAATTGTTAGAGTAATTTCTGTTGGTCCTGAAAAAGAGCAAACTATTTTTGCATAACTTTTTAAGTTTTTTCTTTTATTCTTATTTATGAGCAGACCAAGATCTAGGGGAAAAGTAGTTGATTTTATTGATAGATCAGATGCTAAATTGTATGGTGCACAGTCAGGAACTTTTAAAGGATATATTGAACCTTTAATAGAAAGCATTGGTAGAGACTATCTTGTTGCAGCATCTTATTGGACCTTACCTGCACTTGAAGAAGAGGTTTCTTTTCATACTTCATCACATGATGATCTGATTGGAAATCCAAGAATTCTTTATTATGGGATTATAAGAGAGGATAACCCTGCTCATAAAATAATAGGAATTGATTTTACTGTTATCAATCCTCTAATTAGAGATAAGGCACTCTGGATTGCACCTAGGATAGGGAAAAAAACTAGATTTGTAAATATGAAAATTTATGCTTTGAATGAGGATGATGTATTATATTATGGTGATGATTTTGGATATGGTTTAAAACATTGTATTATTGAAGGAAGATTAGATAATGCTGATGAAAATCATTTAGAAATTTTATCATTTAAAACAGGGATTCCACTTGATGATTTACTTCAAGTCAGGAAATTGGAAAGAGAACATTTAGACTTAATAGTTGAAATGAAAAATAGAATGAATATGATTTCAAGATTTGGAAGTGGATTAAACACTATGCCTGTACAAGTTAAGGTCTTTGCATAAAAAATTTTCTTTTTTCATTGCTGAATTTTTCAATAGAATATCTTAACATTGTTCTTGGCATTTCTTTTTTATGCTTGTTTAAGAAATTAATTAATAATTTTTCATTTCTTTTTCCTAATTCCCTTAACATCCAGCCAACTGCTTTGTGAATTAAATCATGCTTGTCATTTAGCAAGATTTCTGCTAGGTTTATTGAATCTTGAAACTGGTTATTTTTTATAAACATAAATGTTGCTAAAATTGAAATTCTTTTTTCCCACAAATTATCTGATTTTGCTAATTTGTATAAAATTTGTTTTTCTTTATCATCCTTTTTTAACAAGTAATTGCCAACAATATTTGGAGCTGATAAATCTACTAAATCCCAATTGTTTATATTTTTTGCATTTTTTATGTAAAAGTTGAAAATTTCTTGCTTTTGCTTTTCATTGTTTTCTTTTTCTGCTTTTTTGTATTTATCAACTAGGATAAATAATGAAATCAATCTTTCTTCATGAATCTTTGAATTTAATAAAACTTGCAAATCATTTAATGATAAATTAATATATTTTTTTGCTACTTTTCTTTGTTTTGGAACTATTATACCTAAAAAGATATCACCTTCTCCATATTCTCCTTTTCCTGTTTTGAAAAATCTTTGCAAAAGAATTGCTTTTTCCTTGTTTGCTAAACTCTTCAAATCTTGTTTTAAACTGGATAACATTTAATCTCTTAGAAACATTTATTAATAAAGATATTTAAATAGGTTTAGAGGTGACAATGGAAAATATTCTTTGGTTCAGGGAAATTTATAATACTGATATAGGAAAAGTAGGTGGCAAGGGTGCTTCTTTAGGGGAGATGTACAATGCTGATATTCCTGTTCCTCCTGGTTATTGTGTAACTGCACAAGCTTTTGGATATTTTTTAGAAGTTACTGGATTAAGAGATAGAATTGCTAAAACTTTACAAGGATTAGATATTAATAATACACCTGTTTTGGAACAAAAAGCAAAAGATGTTAGAGATATGATTTTACTTGCGAGAATGCCTGATGAAATAAGAAAAGATATTGAAGAGGCTTATTCTAACCTAAATGTTGATGAAAATATTGTAAAACATGGAAATAAGAATGCAATGGATATTATAAAAACAGGAAGAGATAATCCTTATGTTGCTGTTAGAAGTTCTGCTACTGCTGAGGATTTGCCAAGTATTTCTAAAGATGAACATATTTTAGTAAAGATAAATAATAAAACTTATTTTAGAAGAATGGAAGAAATTTATGATTTGGTTGGTGAAGGTTTGGAATTTGACATAGAAATTCCAGCAATGAAGGATAAAAAAGTACAATGGGTCAAAGTAAGTAATCTTTATAAACATCCTGTAAAAAATGGAGAAAAACTTTATAAAATAATAACTGAAACTGGAAGGGAAATAATTGTTTCTCCTAATCACACTTTGATTGTTCTTGATGAGAGTAAATTAGAACCAAAAGAAGTGAAGTCTATTTATGAATTAAAAGGGAATGAAAGATTGCCTGCTATCAATAACCTGCCTATAATAGATTTAAATCAAAAAGAAATCAATGTTTTAGACTATGTTAAGGGGAAAGATATAATTGAAGAAAATAATATAATAAAAATAAAAAATAATTCTAGTAACTGGAAGATTCAGTATGGTTTATCTAAAAATTTAGAACTTACACGGGACTTTCTTTATTTTTTAGGAGTATATTGTGCTGAAGGTTCTACTTATGGATTTAACGAGATTATAGTAACTAATTCTGATAAAGATATAATGAAAAGAGTAATTAATTATGTTTCTTCATTAAGATTATATAACAATCAAGTATTAAATAAACATAGCTTAAGATTTTATAATAAAACTTTAGTCAGATTTTTACATGAAACAACTGGAAAGCCTATTTTAGGTGTTAAAGGCAAAGGAAAAACATGCAAAGTTAAAAGAGTACCTGAATTTATATTTGGATGTAACAAAGATTTAATTGGGGAATTTTTAAGCGGTTGTTTTGATGGTGATGGTTATTGTGGCAAAGAGACTTTGGAATATTGTTCTGTTTCCAAAGATTTGACTAGTGGAATAATCAAATTATTGGAAATGTTAAATATTGAATGGTTTTTAAGAGAAAAAAATAATGCTTTTATTATTACAATAAAACCATGCAGTTTTACTGAATTCTCTAAATGTGTTGGTTTTGAAGATAAAGAAAAACAAAAAAGGCTTGATAATTTAATTAAATCATTTAATGATAGAACTAATCATCCGGAATTTTTAAATAATATTACTGGTTCTTTGGAATTAGCTAAAACTATAAGGGGTAAATTTGAAGATTTTTTAAACAAAGAAGAGATCATGGAAGGATACTGCCCATTATGCGATAATAAAATAAACTTAAGCAGTAATTATAAAGAACAAAAAAGATATTACTGTGAAAATTGCCACAAATCTTTTTATGAAAATAATGTTATTAAAAAATTAGTAAACAAATATGTAAACTATGATTCTAATGGAAGATTCTTAAAAGAAAGCATACCATGGAATAAGGCTTCTTTTTCTAAAAATATGGGTGTAAAACAATTTAAGAAATTAATGAAAGAGAGGGATATTTCATTTGACTCTTTGCATGATTCAGTTAAGTGGGATAAGATAAAAGAAATTAAAGAAATTGATTATAATGATTTTGTTTATGATTTTTCAGTTCCTGATGTCCAGAATTTTGCTGCTGGCATAGGCGGAATTATTACTCATAATAGCTTTTCATTTGCTGGGCAGCAGGAAACTTTTTTGAATGTAAAAGGTGCTAAGCAATTAATTATTTCTGTGCAGAAATGCTGGGCATCATTATTTACTGGAAGAGCTGTTTATTACAGGACAAAAAATGATTTTGACCATATGAAAGTTTTGATTTCTGTTGTTGTACAGAAAATGGTTAATTCAACTGCTTCTGGAATTATGTTTACTATTAATCCGAGCACTAATGTTGAGAATGAAATTGTTATTGAAGCTGGATTTGGGTTGGGGGAGGCTATTGTTTCTGGAAGTGTAAATCCTGATAATTATATTGTTGATAAAAAATCCTTGGAAATCATACATAAGAAAGTAAACAAACAAGACTGGAAATTAATTAGGGATGATAGTTTTGAAAAAAATGTCAAGGTTGATTTGAAATCTAGTGAAGCTAATTTGCAAAAAATGATTGACAGGGATATTATTAATTTAGCTAAATTAGGTGTAGAAATTGAGAATCATTACAATAAACCAATGGATATTGAATTTGCTTTAGAAGGTTCTAGAATTTATATTGTACAAGCAAGGCCTGTAACAACATTACATAAAGAGAAGCCTTTTGAAAATAATTCTAATACTGGAGAAGAAACTAAAAGTACTGGAAAAGTTTTATGTAAAGGTTTAGGTGCTTCTCCAGGTATAAGAACTGGAAAAGTAAAAATTGTTCATGATATTAATGAGTTAGATAAAGTTGAGAAAGGTGATATTTTAGTTACTGAAATGACTAATCCTGATTATGTTGTTGCTATGGAAAGAGCTGCTGCTGTTGTAACTGATGAAGGTGGTAGTACAGCTCATGCCTCAATTGTAAGCAGAGAATTAGGAATACCTGCTGTTGTTGGTACTGAAACAGCTACTCATGTTTTGAAAGATGGAATGATTATTACTGTTGATGGAAGCAAAGGAGAAGTTTATGAGGGAAGCGTTTCTTTTGAAAAAGAAACCCTTCAGGAAAAGAAAACAGAAATAAGTTATCAAGAAGAAGAAACATCTACTAGAGTAAAAGTTATTTGTGATTTACCTACGCAAGCTGAAAGAGCTGGTGCAATGGATGCTGATGGTGTTGGATTAGTGAGAATTGAATTTATTATTGCTGAAAATGGAATACATCCTGCTTATTATATTAAAATGAATAGAGAAGATGAATATGAGCAAATTTTATATGATGGTTTGAAAAGAATAGCTTCTAATTTTGTTGGAAAACCTATTTGGGTTAGAACTTCTGATATTAGGACAGATGAATACAGGAATTTAACTGGAGGAGATGAAGAACCTCATGAAGCTAATCCTATGATTGGATGGCATGGAATCAGAAGAGGTTTAGATGATTTTAAGATATTAGAAACTGAATTTAGAGCTATAAAAAAATTACATGATGAAGGTTATAATAATGTAGGGGTAATGATTCCATTTGTAATTTCTGTTGAAGAAATCAGGAAATCAAAAGAAATAATGAGAAAAGTTGGATTAGAACCAATACATGATTTAGATTTTGGTGTTATGGTAGAGACACCTGCTGCTGTATGGATAATTGACAAATTATGCGAAGAGGGAATTTCATTTATTTCATTTGGTACAAATGACTTAACACAAACTACATTAGGAATAGACAGGGGCAATGACAGAATACAAAAAGATTATTCTGAATTGCATTTAGCTGTTTTAAGAAGCATCGAGCATGTAATTAAAACTTGCAAGAAATATAATGTTGAAACTTCTATTTGCGGACAAGCTGGAAGCAATCCTGAAATGGTCAAGCATTTAGTGCATTATGGAATAGATTCTATATCTGCTAATATTGATGCAGTTCATCTTGTTAGAAAAGTTGTTGCCAGGGAAGAAAGAAGGTTATTATTAGAAGCTGCTAGAATGAATATTAAATCATAAAAAATATTTTTTTATACTCTTTGAGCTATTGACTGCTCTGGTTTTCTATCTCTGAATGTTAATGTTCCTATACTTGGTTTTTCAGATTTTTCAATCATTTCTCTTGTAATGCTTAAAATTGGAACTTGTGAATCAGGACTAGCTGTTCTTATTTGATTTTTTAATCTTTGCAAAACAGAAGATATTCTATCTTTTGGAGTTGCTTCTGCAAATAAAAATTCTCCATCACCTAAATAAGCAGCAAATAATGTAATATCTTCGAAACCAGAATCTGCAGCTAAACCCTTAAACATTCCTTTTACATATTCAAAGTTGTCTCTATATGCAATTAAAGCTTCTTGGTATAAATCTCTACTATTTGTTGAAATTTGATTGTAAATTGCCATTTTATTCTCTTGTTTTAGCGTCTATTTCTTTGCTCCAAGATATATAATCTTTAATACATCCCGTAACATAAGCAATTCCTGTTGCTAAAAGTAAAGCATCTGTTACTGTAACGCCTACAGTTACATTGGGATATGGATTTCCCATCCAGTCTGCATGTCTTTCTATTAATGTAACTGGTGGTTTTGATTCGAGAGATAAATCTCTAGGTTTTTTAGATTCTTTTAATAATAAATTAGTTGTGATAGTAGCTGCAATACCTGTAGCTATCATTAATTTTTTCCAAGTTCTCATTTTATTCTCCTTTTATTGTAAAAAATAGAGTATTTTTAGCCTTTTAAGCCTTTCGTTTTTGTTACTACTCACTAGTTCTTAAAGCTGGTTTTTTTGTTAAGAAAAGAACTAGACCGAGAACAGTTAAAATAACCCAGAAATAATAGCTTGTCAAGATTGCATAAGTAAAATTACCAACATAGTCTATAAACTGGATAAATAAGACTGCTAGAAAAACCAGCATTGAACCATACTGGAAAAACTTTGACTCTGGCTCTACGCCCATTATTCCAACTAGTAATGCATAGAAAATCAGAACTATTAATGCAAAAAAGACTTTTCCTAGAAAAGAAGAGATGAAACTGCTTAGATTTATTGAAATTATTCCTATTAATGAGATGCATACTGCTATTGTTATATTTACTCTTTCTTCTTTTGAAACTATTTTTCTTTCTTGAAGTGTTAAATAAATAATTGTTAAAATTAAGATAAAAGGAAGGAAATAATCAAAGAAACCATACTCTCTTAATAAAATAAAATATTCCTGCATAAACTAATATTAGAATCTCTATTTTATAAATCTTGTTTAATCTCTGGTAAATAAGGTTTAATAGTAATCTTGGTTGTACATGGTAGTCTATCTGAAAGAGAAGAGCATCTTTTTCTTCTTTCAACAAAATCAGGGGTAACATTTTCTTCTATTCTTAAGGGTAAAGATTGGGATTTTCTCCAAACTACATAACTTTTTCGATCAACGAATGTTAAAATCATAGGATCTTGAGAGTAGTAGATAGCTACATGATATAATGTGCTTTTTTTTTGATCATCTTTATCTAGCATTTCCTTTTTATTCAAATAAAGTATTTTTAAAGATAAGTATAGTCTAGAACAATATTAGAATTCTTTTTAAATTATAAACTACTGAAATAAATATGCACTTAATTGAATTTAAGAAAGTAAAAAAAAGCTTTGACAAAAAAGAGGTTTTGAAAGATGTTTCTTTTGATGTTAATGAGGGTGAGGTATTTGGATTAATTGGAAAATCAGGAGGAGGAAAAAGCACTCTCCTTAAAATTCTTATTGGCTTGTTATGCATTGATTCTGGAGAAATTATTTTTGAGGGAAAGAATGCTTTAAAGAAATTAAATTATTTGAGAAAAAATACTGGTTTTGCCACCCAGGAGAATATGCTTTTCCAGGAATTAAGTGTAAAGGAGAATGCATTTTACTTTGGTGATTTATATGGGATGAAAAAAAGTGCAATTAAAGAAGAATTTGACAAACTGATTAAATTATTAGGATTATATGGACATGAAAAAACATTAATAAAAAACTTATCTGGCGGAATGCAAAAAAGAGCGAATATCCTGGTTTCTTTGATTCATAAACCTAAACTGCTTATATTGGATGAACCAACTGTTGGTTTGGATTCTATTTTAAGGGATATCTTATGGAAATACATTCATGAGATTAACAAGACAGGAACAACAATATTGGTTACTTCTCATTTATTGGATGAAATTGAAGAAAATTGCGACAGGATTGGAATATTGGAAAAAGGAGAGGTTGGCGGTGTAGGAACAATAAAACAATATAAAACCAAGTTTGGAAAAAATAAAAGTTTGAACCAGATTTTTCAGGAGATCCTTAAATGAAAATAATTTCTATTTTTTTAAAGAACCTTTTAACTATTTCCAGAAACTGGAGTTATTTTTTAGTTTTGTTTATTTGCCCTTTGGTTTTGATTTTAATTTCAGGTGCTATGCTGCAATCAAATAACCTTGCTAATATTAAGATTGGTGTTGTTAATGAGGATCCTGGATTTTACATTGGAATTGGAGAAAGACAGTATAGCGATACACCGCAAACCTTTGATTATGAAGAATATGAAAGAAATATTATTAATTATGCTAATTTAGCTGACTGCATATTCGACTTAACTAATTCCAAAAATTCATTATGCATTAATGTTATAGGAAAAGACGGACCTCACCAGATTACTGTTTATCTGGATAATACAAGAAGATTAATGAGCTTTTATGCAAGGCAATTTGTTTTGCAAAAGGTTTTGGATACACAAACAGGTGCCATTGAACAGACTTCTGATACATTTAACCAGAAATTGATTGTGTTTTCCACTTCTTTGGAAAATGCTAAAACAGAGCTTATTGATGTGCAAAAAGAATTAGATGAACAAGAAAAAGTGCTGCTTGAATATAAAGTCAAATTAAATGAAGTTCAAAGAAATTTTGATTATGTTTATCCAAAATTAAAAGATTTAGAGCCCACTATAAAACAAATGAAAAGCTCTGGCTCTGGAGATATTAATACTTTAAAAAATAATATTGCACAGATAAGAAACCAGAAAAATCAGATACAAACTGAAGTAAATAATCTGCAAAGTTTCCTTTCTATTAAATTATCTGGAAATGATTATACTCTTGCTAACAATTATTTTAACAATATTAATTATTATTTAAGTTCAATTGACAGTTCATTGTATAATATAGAGAATAGTGCTTATTTAACTAAAACTACTGAAATCGTAAACAATGTCGATTTAGCAATTACTTATCTGGATAATATTAAACAAACATTAGATGATTTGGAAAGAGATTTGGACAAAGCTATTACAAGAATAAGAACTACAAGAGAAAAGGTTGATTTGTTTATTACTCAACTTGATAAAAGCAATAATGAATTAAAACAATTTTCAGAACAAATTGGCTCTTCAAAAGTTTCTCTTTCTTTTAAAGATGTTTTTACTATTTCTTCAAATCCTGTATTTTTAGCATTTCCTTTGCTTATCACTATTATTATTAGCTTTACTTCTATTGTTTTATCAAACATGTTTGTTTTGAAACAAGTAAATCAGGCAAGTTACTTCAGAGATATTATGACTCCTACAAAAGACATTTATTTTTTATTGTCTGATTATTTAGTTAATTTATTTTTTGTAGTAATAGAGGTTTTTGTTTTGTCTTTGATTGGAATTTATTGGGTTGGAATACCTTCTTACTTAATTTTTACATTCATAGTGCCTATATTCTTGGCTGCTTCTGTGTTTATATTTATTGGAATGAGTTTAGGTTATATCTTAAAATCACAGAATATGTCCATGCTTATTTCAATATTTTTAGTCATGCTAATGTTTTTGTTTTCAGATGTATTAGCACCATCTGAAATGTCAGGAGAAGTTATACAATTTTTTATGAGCATTAATCCTTTTGTTATTTTGAATAATGCGCTTTCTGATATATTATTGTTAAATCATGGATTAATGGCTTATGATGTAAGTGAGAGTTTAGTTAAACTATTTGTATTATTGATTTCAATGTTTTTAATTGCTTATTTAGCTAAAAAGATAAGCAAGGAGAATGCATTAAGATGAAGCTTCTTTCTTGTAAGAAAGAATCTTCGATAAGAAAGAACATTATGGAGAAACTAAAATGAAAAAATGGGTTGCATATAGTTTGATTTATTTGATATTGATACTTACTTTAGTTATCTTTTTGGCTTTTAATGGGCTCCTTGATATTTAAAGAAAGTTAAATAAATGTATAGTTAAATAATGAGTGTTAGAAACATTTATATATAAAAACGATAAATATAATATATAACAAAAAAGGAGATTAAGAGGTGATTTGATGAATAACTTAGATGAATGTTGTCACTCTTTTAATTTTATTTCTCTTAATCAGTTTTCCTTTTTTTATAATTGCAAAGATTTAAATATGTATAAATTATTAAAATGTTACTATTAATAAATTAATAAAATGAAAGAAGAATTAATGGGGATGGAAAAATTGAAACAAGAAAATAAAGACTTAAAGAAAGCATTGTCTATTTGTCTTAATAAACCCTTGATTAGTAGATTGCATAAAGCTATAAAAAAAATAGAAAAAGGTGAATATTATACAGAAAAACAATTTTTTAAAAATTCTCGCCGATTATCTGTTTAATTTTTTCTTTTGTTAAACTTCTTAAATATTTATCACACTCATCTTTATGTTCAACATCTAATAATAATACTTTTACTACATTGTCATCAATTACATAAAATATTCGATACATAGATAAGTGTAATTCATAAAGATTGGATAATACATATCTTATAGGTTTACCTATTTCTTTTGGATTTGTTTTTAACTTTTCTATCTTTTTCTCTCCTTCTTTTTGAAGTTGCGGTCCCAATTTTCTAAATCTTTTTTCAAATAATTTAGAAAATATTAATTCATATTGCTCATTCATTATTTTTTTCATCTTTTTTATCATAGGAGGCAAATAAAAGTATTTTATTTGTTATTGCATTTTTTGCTGTACCAGCACTTGCTTTTATGCTATTGGTTTCAATATATCCCTTAAGATAACTTGTTATTTCATTTACTTTATTTATTTCAAAATTTTTCATTGATATATGCAAAAAAATTCCAAATAAATCTTTTTTATCTAAAGAATTAATTCTATCTCTTATTGTTTCAAAGGATTCTTGAAATAAGATTGTATTTTTATTTTTAATAATGTCTAAAAGATCCTTACAAGTTGAAGATGGACAATCTTCAAGTTCTTTCTTTATTATTTCCTTATATACTCTTAATGAGTCTGCTTGATCAATTACTTTTTCTATATCTTCAAAAGTATATTCATTTTCTTCTAAAAATGTTTCTACTGCTTTATTAGTTAATGCTGTTATTGTTGTATTTTTCTTTTGTGCTAAGTTAGAAAGACGACTACGTAAATCTTCTCTTATTCTTGTTATCACATAATTTTCTTTTTTTGGCATTTTCTTTATGATACATAGATATATCATACTTGATAGTTTATTTAAAAAGATTTCTAAAGTCTAGTTTTTAGTAATCTATTGCATTTGAGATAAATTTAATTAGTCTAGATTTTTATTAATCTTATGGATAACAGAAAATTAGGGCTAGTATTTATTGCTTTAGGAATATTTTTTTCAATAGTTCTTGCTATATTTGCATATCAAGTTAATTCTTTAGTTGAGCAATTAATGATTGAGAGTGGTGGGACTTGCATTAAAAATGGTGTTTGTGCTCATCAGCAAAACAGCTTTCCTATTTATATTGGAATTGTGCTAATTGTTGCTACATTGTCTTTAGGAGTATATCTGATATTTTTTGAAAAGGAGCAGAGAAAATTAGAAAAAGCACAAGAAAGAATTGTTGAAAGCTTGAAAGAAAGCAAGAAAGAGTTTAATGAAAAGGAAAGATTTGATATTTTACTTAAAGGGCTTAATGAAGAAGAACAGAAGATATTGAAAGCTGTTAAAGAACAGGATGGAATAATGCAATCAACTTTAAGAATAAGGACTGATATGTCTAAAACCAAACTTAGTTTAGTTCTAAAAGATATGGAAGAAAAGAATTTAATTAAAAAAGTTGAAGATGGTAAAAAAAATAAGGTTTTTTTGAGAATTTAATTATTATTTGTATTTAATTTTAGTGCTAAATCTTCTACTTGTCTTCTTGGTATTCTAAATTTCTCTGCTAAAAAATCATATACATTTTTGTTTGTTGTTCTAAAATTTTCACTCAGACCTTTTTTTAATTTTGGTAAAGGTATAGTAACTCCCATTTCATCTATGGTAATAAAATAAACCCTATTTTCTTTTGGGGAATAACCTCCAATAAGTACTTCTGAAAATTCTCCATCAGAATCTTCAAGTATAACTATTTGTCCCTTTTTAAAACCATAATCTGGAGGAACTTCTCCTAGGTTTAAATAAGTTCTTAATATGTTATATAATCTCCTTTGTTTTTTATTGATTTCCATTTTAATTATTTTATCAAAAGCTTATTAAAACCTTACTATAAACGTCCTAATGGCAAAATTTTGCATTTCTGAACGATTTGGGCATGTCAGTTTTCTGAGTTAGATATTAATAAGCTTATATTTTTTATTTTATGGAGGTTTCATAAAATGAAAACTATTACTAAAAATATAGATAAGATTTTAATAGGTCTTATTTTTTTAGCAGGTATAATAATTATATATAATCAATTTCAGTTAAGTTCACTGAATTCAGAATTATCTGGAATAGGAGGAACTATACCAACTGGAGCAGGTTTAGTAAGCGCTTCTGAAGTTATTCCTAAAGGAGTTCCAAGAATATATGGTGATGAACTTAAAATAAAATACGATGATGTAAGTGCATCTAATCCAAATCTGGCTGATCAGACTATAGCATTATTAAGCGAATATGATAGAAACATTGTTTTAACTGGAAAAAATCTAGAGAGATATATAAGTATCACTACGCAAATTAGCTGTGAATATTGCTGCAGTGCAAAGGCAATAGTCTTTTCAAAAGATGATGAAGATGCAATGAATGAAAAGATAAAACAGGCTATTTCTACTGGTCAGATAACTGAAGAACAGGCTAAGAAATATAGAATAACAGCAGGAGATGCTGCTTGTGGATGTGCACATAGTTATGCTATGAGAGGATTAGCCAAATATTTGCTAACAAAACATAGCACTGAGTTTACTGATGACCAGATTTTAGAAGAATTAGCTAAGTGGAAGACTTTATTTTTCCCAGGACAAATGGAAGCAAAAGCTACTGCACTAAAAGAAAATGGCATAGAATTTTCTTATATAAATCTTGGAAGCAATAAATATAGAGATATAGAAAAAGGTTCCTCTTCTGGAGGAATGGTGGGAGGTTGTTAAAATGGATAAGAATATTTTACTAGTAATAATCTTAATTGGTTTGATTATACTAGGGACAGTGCAAGCTGTGCAAATAAATAACCTAAAGGGCAAGATAGTTGGAAATACAGGAGCTACTTATAGTAGCAATTCTCAATATCCTGCAGCAAGTCCTGTAACTAATAGTCAACCGGCTATGGTTGGAGGATGTTAACATAAATGAAAAAAATATATTGGCTAAGTACAGGGCTTATTTTAATAATAGGCCTTGTAATTTTTAGCTTTAGTAATAACAATCCTGGAAATTATGAATTAATCAATAATTATGATGGAAAGATGGAAATTTATAAGTTATCCACTTGCGGATGCTGTACCTTATATGCAAATTATTTTAATAATAAAGGAAACTCCAATATTAAAGTAAATACCATAAATAACATGGAGGCTATAAGGGAAGAATATGGCATACCTAGTGCATTAACAAGCTGTCATACTACAATTATAGGTGATTATTTTGTAGAAGGACATATTCCATTAGAAGCTGTTGAAAAATTATTAAGAGAAAAGCCTAGCATTAAAGGTATTGCAATGCCTGGAATGCCTACTGGAAGTCCTGGAATGCCTGGAGTAAAAAGTGAAGACTTTGTCATTTACCAGGTTAACAATGATGGAAGCTATACTGAATTTATGAGGATATAAAGTGAAATTTTTAATTTTTATTATTTTATTTATTTTTTTAGCTGTAAATGTTAGTGCTCATTGTCCTTTATGCACTGTTGGAATTGGGGCAGCTGCTATGGGTGCAAGCTGGCTTGGTGTAAATAATATTGTTATTGGCTTGTTCATAGGCGCTTTTGCAATGTCTATAGGAATGTGGTTCTCTAGACTAATAAAAAAGAAATTTATTCCTTATCAAAATGCATTAATAATTATTTTTATATTTTTAACTACTGTACTTCCTTTGTTAAAAATAATGAGTTATATTCCTTCAGATTATTATGCTTTTTATTTATCTTTAAGTGGAGAGTATGGCAGTTTACTCAATAGAACTTATATTTTTAACCTGGCATTTATCTCAAGTATATTGGGGGGAATTATTGTATTTCTATCTCCTGGAATAAGCAAAAAGATTAAGGAGAAAAGACAAGATAAGACAGTTCCTTTCCAGACAATTATAATTACTCTTATTTTATTGTTAATAATGACTTTAATAATACAGGGCGGGATGTAAAATGGAAGTTGATAATTTTATAAAAAAAATAGAAGAGATTAAAGGAAAAAACAGTTTAGACATTTCTGCATATGAAGATTTAAGCATTGCTTTAATGAATTTAGTAAGTTTAGAAGAGCATTGTTTTTTTAGTTATGTTAAAACTCATGATAACAAATTTTTAACAACACTGGAAAAAGTAAGGGAATTAAGAAAAAAATTACTTGCTTTGATTGTTGTTAAAGATGATAGCGAGAAATGGTGCATGAGCAAGCATTTTTTAGCTTCGAGCATGAGACTATATGAAGTTGGAAACAGATTTTTACATGAAGGAAAAGAAAAAGAAGCTAAAGAATTTTATGAGAATGCAGCAGAATTATATGGACTATTTTGGCAGTTAAATGAAAACATTAAAGAAAATATTGAAAAAAATATTAAAGAAAATAAAGGGGTTTTTTCTTCTGTCAAGGAGTTTCTTAAATGCTGCATGGAATAATCTTTTCCGAATATTTTAAATAATGGAAAAGTAATGAATTATAAAAAGGAGGTTAAAATGAAAGAAAACAATAACTGGATGTGGGTAATTGTAGTTGTAGGTTTAGCTTTGCTCTTTGGATTTTTTGGATTTGCAGGATCTAATGGTTATAACATGATGGGATATGGTTACAATATGATGTATGGCAGTGGATTTGGATTTATGTGGCTATTATGGATACTAGTAGTTGTAGCTTTGGTAGTGTTCATTATTTGGATGTTGCAAAGAATGAAATTAGAAAATCATGGGAGAAGAAAATAAGTCTCTTATAAAAGAACTAAAGGAGGTGAAAATGGCAGAAAATCTAAATGCAAAAAGAGTTTCTTTTAGTTTAGCAAGTGTATTTGGAATAGTGTATATTGCATGCGCATTGATTGTAGCAATAATACCAAATTCAGCTATGAAATTATTTAACAATCTTTTTCATGGCATTGATATAACAAAGATAGCTGATACAACTTTTAGTTTAAGCACCACTATAATTGGATTTATTGAAGTAGTTATATTTGGATTAGTTATTGGGTGGTTATTTGCAGTAATATACAATAAGCTAAAATAAGAGTATAAACGTTCTAGAGCCTAAATTTTAGGCTTATGAACGATTTAGGCAGGTTAGTTTCGGGGGTTAAATATTAATAAAGAAGAGGTTTGATTATCTTATGACATTTAAACATTTTATAACTGAATTGAACGGAAACAGAGTAGAAGGAGAATTAATAAAAAGTATATTTTACTCTTTATTAGTATCTTTCTTGTTTCTAGGTATTTTATATTTTTTTAAATTTAGATATATACCTGGATTCATAGACAAATATGGATTTTACTTGTTTTTTGCTTCATTAAGCTATGCAGTCTTATTACCTACTGTAAGGCAGGTTAGAGCGTATAATCAGTTTAGCTGCATGTCTGGAATGATGATAGGAATGACTATTGGAATGATTGCTGGATTTGTAGCTGGTTTTTACATAGGTGCTACTAATGGAATGTTGATGGGAAGTATTTTTGGTTCAATAATAGGAATATTATTAGGTATATGGTTAGGAAGCAAATGTGGAATAATGGGATTCATGGAAGGAATAATGGCTGGATTCATGGGCGGATTGATGGGAGCTATGACTTCTGTTATGATGCTAAATGATAATTTAAGATTAGCCACAATCTTCATTTTTGTTATTAGCTCAATAATAATGATTGGATTGAACTACATGATATATGCTGAGACTAAGGAAAGCAATAGAGAAAAAAGTGAAGATTACTTGAATATTATAATGATAAGCTTTGCTTTAATTGCTTTAACTACATGGATAATGTTATTTGGGTATAGGAGTTTAATCTTCGCATGAGCTTTTCTTTGAAACTTTCTTTATTAAAGAAACTTTCATGACGGAAAAGAAAGAAGCAGAATGAAAAACCTTCAGGAAAAAGAACTTTCGGAAAGAAAGAATTTAGAAAAATAAAAGGAGAAGAAAATGAAAAATGGAATGTTAGTTGGAATAATGATTGTAATGGTTTTACTAGTTGGGGGATTTGTATACTCTAATTTAAATGAAATTACACCTGAAAATATTACTGGAAATACTGTAGCTACTAACAATGGCGCTAATAGCAATACTCCTAGTGGAAATGTACAGAAAATTGTATTGAGCATGAAGAATGGTAACTATTATCCTAATACTGTAAAAGTTAAAGTTGGACAGCCTGTTAGTATTTCATTAGATTCAAGCATTAGAGGATGTTACAGATCTTTTACAATAAGACAATTGGGATTAGCTAAAAGATTGACAACTCCGAGTGATACTTTAGATTTTACACCAACTCAAAAAGGAACTTTTAGATTTGCATGCAGTATGGGGATGGGTACTGGAACATTAATTGTTGAATAGTAAGGGTTGCACCCTTCACGAACCTGCTAAAAACGGAGGATAAAATGAAAGATAAAAATTGTCCATTATGCAAGAAGAATCTTTACAGCGAATTAGATAAAGGTTGTTTATTATGTGGAATGCCTTTAGAAGATAAGAGCAAAGAATTTTGCTCTTTTAAATGTGAAACTGAATATAATAATATTCAAAAAAGAATATAGGGGGTAAAAATGGTAGACTATTATGGTTGTTTTGGAACTGGAATGATAGGTGGCGGATTTGGATTTATGTGGCTATTATGGATACTTGTAATTGTAGCTTTGGTAGTGTTCATTATTTGGATGTTGCAAAGAATGAAATTAGAAAATGATGAAAGACCCAACAGAAGGGAAAATAATAGAACTCATAGAAAATAGAAATATTTAAATAGTTGAACAAATGTTCAACCAAATGGTTAATCAAAATAATATAAAAATACATGAAGCTGCAAAAAGAAATGCTTTGATTTTTTTTTCAAGTCTTGCTGATGAAACAAGACTGAAAATACTTTTAAGCATTGCTAATGAAAAAAAGAATGTTGGAGAGATTTATGATTATGTTGGTAGAAACAATATGACCTTATCTGCAATTTCTCATCAGTTAAAGAATTTGTTTGATTTGGGGATTGTTACTTCAAAAAAAGAAGGGCAAGAAAAATATTTTGAATTAAGCGAAAACTATTGCTGGTGCATATTAAGGGATGTGTTTAAGCAATTTAATGATAATATTAAAATTAAATGTAAAAAATGCGAAAATAAGGGGGTAAAATATGGACTGCTGCGGAACTCACGAAAATAAGATGAATAAAAACACAGATAATTTCCAACAAGTTAATGAAAAGAAAATCTCATGGATAACAATAATTGTTGTATTGCTTATTGCCGGTTTGCTTTTATTTAGTTTATTTGGGTAGAATTAAATATTATTTAGATGAAGAATGGTAAAAGAAATAAATAAACATAATAAATTGATATTTGTATGTGAAGAATGCAGTTTAAGCTATGACAATAAAAAATTGGCAGAGAAATGCGAGGCATGGTGCAAGAAAAATAGTTCCTGCAACTTAAAAATTACCCGCTATTCAAATGAAAGAAAAAATGAAAAGAAGCTTTTTCTGAAAGAAAAATCTTCAATAAAAAGAAACTAAGGATGGGAAGAAAAAATGAAAAAGAAATTAAATATAGAAGGAATGCACTGCGCTTCTTGTGCATCAAATGTTGAAAGAAGCTTAAAAAACGTCAAGGGAGTGAAAAGCGTAAGTGTAGGAATAATGACTAAGAAAGGATTTGTTGAAGTTGAAGACAATGTAAAAGATGAAGACTTAATTAATGCTGTAAAAAAAGTTGGTTATAAGGTGACAGGAATTGAAAATGCATGAAGCTTTCTTTTTGCGAAAAAGAAATCTTCGATAAAGAAAAAGCAGGATGAAAATCTTCAATAAAAGAAGGCATTATGTCTACGATAAAGAAGAAGCAGAATGTCTTCTGACAGTTAAATAAATTACGATAAAAAAGAAGTGAGATTAGTATTAAAAAATAAACCAAGGAAGAAATTAAAATGAAAGAACACAATCATGAAGAACCAGTAGAAGATTATGAAATTAGAATGTGGAAAAGAAAATTAATTTGGGGATGGGCATTAACTATTCCTATAGCAATATTAATGCTTTTAATGAGAGTTTTTAATATTGAGATATTTAGTGAAACTACAACATTGATTATAAATTTAGTTTTAGCTTTTCCTGTAATATTCATAATTGGATGGACAACATTAAATTCAGGTATTAAAGGATTTATCTCATTTTATTTCAATATGGATTCTTTAATTTCTTTAGGTACTATTGTTGCATATTTTACTGGAATTTTAAGTTTGTTTGGACTAGTGCAGGATTATTCTGGTGTAGCTGCTATGATTATGGCTTTTTTCATTACTGGGAAATATGTTGAAACATTAGCAAGAGGAAGAGCTAGCAAGGAAATTAAAAAATTATTAGAAATGGGTGCTAAAAATGCAAGAGTTTTAAGAAATAATATTGAGATTGAAATTCCAATTAGTGATGTTAAATTAAATGAGATTATGGTTGTTAAACCTGGTGAAAAAATACCTACAGATGGAATTGTTGTAAAAGGAGAAAGTTCTGTAGATGAATCTATGGTTACTGGAGAGAGTATTCCTACTGAGAAGAAAATAAATTCAAATGTTATTGGTGCTACAATAAATCAGGATGGAATTTTATATGTTAAAGCTTCAAAGGTTGGAAGTGATACATTTTTAGCCCACATTATTCAGTTATTAGAAGAAACTCAAAGTTCTAAAATTCCTATACAAAAATTAGCAGACCAGATTACTTCAATATTTGTACCTGTTATTTTATTGATTACTTTGTTTACTTTTTTTAATTGGTGGTATTTTACTGATTTGAATAGAGCTATTTCAACTGGTGTTGCTGTTTTAGTTATTGCTTGTCCTTGTGCATTAGGATTAGCTACACCAACTGCTTTAATGGTTGGAAGTGGAATGGGTGCTAAGAATGGAATCTTAATCAGGAAAGGAGAAGCTATTCAAACAATGAAAGAAGTTAAAATTGTTGTTTTTGACAAGACAGGAACAATTACTAAGGGAAAACCAGAAGTTAGAGAAGTTTTTGGAGAAGGATTAGAAATAGCTGCTTCTTTGGAAAAATTATCAGAGCATCCAATAGCTAAATCAATTGTTAATTATGCTAATTTAAAAAAATATAAAGATGTTAAAAACTTTAAAGTTTTAAGAGGAAGGGGTGTTGAAGGAACTATTAATGGCAAGAAAATTGTTATTGGAAACTCTACTTTAATGAAAGAAAACAAAATTTTACTTTCTAAATTTGAAGATGCTTTGTATAAATTTGAGAATAGCGGTTATACTACTATGATTATTGCTGAGAATAAAAAAGCTATTGGTGCAATTGGTGTAGCTGATGCTGTAAAAGATGATTCAAAAGAAGCTATTGCTTTATTGAATAAAGCTGGTTACAAGACAGTTATGATAACTGGAGATAATGAAAGAACAGCAAAAGCTATTGCACGCGAGGTTGGTATATCTGATGTTATTGCAAATGTATTGCCTGAAGAAAAAGCTATGAAAGTAAAAGAATTACAACTTCAAGGATTTGTTGCATTTATTGGTGATGGAATAAATGATGCACCTGCATTAAAGCAAGCTAATGTTGGAATAGCTATTGGAACAGGAACTGATATTGCTATTGAAGCAGGTGATATTGTATTAGCTAAAGGTTCTTTAGTTGATGTTGTAAAAGCAATTAATTTATCTAAAGCTACTTTTTCAAAAATTAAACAGAATTTATTCTGGGCTTTTGCTTATAATACTATTGCTATTCCTCTTGCAATTGGAGGTGTTTTACATCCTGTTGTTGCTGAGATTGCAATGGCGCTTTCTTCAATAACTGTTGTAACAAATGCAAATTTATTAAGAAGAAAGAAAATTTAAAGATTTTTTGCATCGTTTATTACTGAACTCAAAATTTCTTTTGCTTTTTCATAATTTTTACTACGAATAGCTGCCTTAATAAGACCTATTTGAATAATTATTGTATTTAATTGATATCTAATCTTATTATCTGCACCTGATTTCATACTTGTTGCTTCTGCTAAAAATTTGTCTAAATCAATCATAACATCTGTTTTTGTTATTGGTATCTTTGTTTGTGCTAATGCTGCTAAAGCTGATTGTAAATGTCTAACTGCTAACATATTATCACTCTCCTTCTATATTCTTATTTTTTCTGCTTGTCTTATTGCGTTGCTTAATAATGTTGTAGCTTGCTTGTTTCTTCCTTTTAAAATTTCATTTTTTATTGTTTCTAAATTTCCTATTAATGCTCTTAAGTCCTCTAAGTTATTTTGATTGTGAATATTTGCTGGCTGCTCCATAATTCTTTCAATTTCTGATTTTGATTGCTTAATGAAAGTATTTATGCTGGGCATTACACTTAATTCTACTGCCATGTCATCTTTAGAAACAGATAATGAGTCTAATGCTGAATTTAAGTTTTGAAGGTTTACCATCTTGCTTTCTTTATAATTATCTTTTATTTAAGGTTTATTAAGGTAAAAATTTTAATTAAATTCTTTAAAATCTATAAACAAGTAGGAATATCTATAAATTCAGATTCTATTTTGAACTTATTTCTTAATAAAACTGAGAGAGCACTTACTCCTATAATTTCTGTTGCATGATGGCCTGCAAAGATTACATTTATTTTGGAATCTTTAGCTGTTTGGTAATAGTCTGATGAATCTCCTGTAATAAAAATATCTGCTTTTTTTGACAATGCTTCGAAGAAATCTGCATAAGAGCCTCCGCCAGAACAGACAGCTATTCTTTTTATTTTTGCTTTGCCAAAAGGTAAAACTATTGGTTTTGCTTTTAGTTTCTCTTTTAATATGGATTCAATTTCACTTATTGACCATTCTTTTTCTGTTTCGCCTATGTAAGAGATATTAATTCCTTCTTCAAATAAAAATTCTTCTTTTATTTTTGCATTTAACAGTTTTAACAATAATGCATTATTTCCTATTTCTTTATGCCTGTCTAATGGAAGATGAGAAACATAAAGTGAAACATTATTTTTATACAATAAATCTATTCTTTCTTTAGTTTCATTTACAATAGAAGGATTTGCTCCTTTCCAGAAATGCCCATGATGAACTATGATTAAATCTGCTTTTTTATCTATTGCTATTTTGAAAGGCTCTATTCCTGCATCTACTAAACAAACTATTTTTTTTACTTCTTCTTTGCCTTGAAATTGCAAGCCATTCCAAGAAGTGTCTTTTACTTCATTTATTGCTAAATATTCGTCCAGGAAAGAAACTATTTCTTTTAATTTTGCCATTTAATTTTAAGTAAATAATGGTTAATATTTGTTTCTATAACCCAAAAGCATATAACAAAATAACTCCTAAGACAATTAAAGAGATTGGTAATAGTCTTTTTCTTATACTTGGGTTAACTGCTATTTTTATGTTAAAAAAATGAAATACTTTTTCCATGAATAATACTGCTAATGGCTGAATTGCTGCTATTGATGAAACTATTGTTGCTGGAAGACCTGTCATTGCATAATAAGTTGTTAAAATTCCTAAAAAAGTTAAAGCTTCACTAAACAAAGCCCAGGGTATATGCTTAAACTCTTTTGAAATCCCCTTTCTTATCTTTTTATTTAATGCTAAGGGAAGAGCTACTAAACCGCAGATTCCTATTGTTATTGCCAAACCATTCAATTCGGGAAGATTATTTGTTGACATTTTAATGAAGAATTCGTAAACTGCTGTTGAGATTATCATATAAAGCATCATCCATGAAAATATTTTTATTTTTAGCTTGTTTGATTTTAAAGATAATAATGTTATTCCTAAAATAATTAAAATCATGCCAAAATATGCTATTAATGGTAATTTTTCATTCAGGAAGAAATAAGATAATAAACCAACAACTAGGGGGTAAGAATAAATTAAACTAACATAATTTGAAGAGTCTTCTTTTTCAACAATTAAATAATATATATAAAATTGCGTACCCATTATTATCCCTGAAATTAGCGAAGGAAATAAATCTTTTAGATTATAATTCCAACTTAGAAACAAAGCTAGGACTATTCCTGATAAAAAATTTATAAATGCTGCAATAAAAGCAAAACTTTGCACATTTTTTACTCTATGAGAAATGATGAATTTGTCTATTAAATTCATGAAACCCCAAATAAAAGGAGAGATTATTGCAAAGAATAAAGAAATTATTAATGGTGACATAAATATCTTAATCTTATTTAATTTAAATAAATATCTGGGAAAGATTTATAATCTAGAAAATTATGTTAAATATTGTTGTTAATGGACTTTTAAAATTTTAAAGGAGGCTAAAATGAAATATTTTTGGGTTATTTTGGTAATTGGGTTGTTGTTGGTAGTTGGATGTGGAAATAAAGCTAGTACTGGAAATATTAATACAGCTGCTGTTATTACTTCTGATAGTACACTTGATACACCAACTGATTCTATAAAAGAATTTAATGTTGTAGCGAAGCAATGGGAGTTTATTCCTGATACAATTAGTGTAAAGAAAGGAGATACTGTAAAATTAAACTTGAAAAGTGTAGATGTGGTACATGGATTTAAGATAAATGAGTTTAATATTGATGAAAAATTAAATCCTGGAGAAGAAGTTACTGTAACTTTTGTAGCTGACAAAACAGGCGTGTTTACATTCTTTTGCAATGTGCCTTGTGGAGAAGGACATAAAGAAATGAAAGGAACTTTAATTGTTAATTAATTTTTTCTTTTTTTTAAAACCACTTATTCCAACTAAACATTAGAATTGCAAATAATAAAATAATTGGAGCAATAATTGGATTAAAAAATAATGTAAATGCCATGATAGCTATTAATCCTAGAATAAAACCAGCTAGATATGGTTTGTAATCTTGTTTTTTCATATATTTTTTAAAAAAGGAAAATTAATAATGGTTTCTATGAGAAAGATTTATAAAAAGAAATAAAGTTTATCAAGAAATTAAGGGGGATTTTTATATGGCAAAGAAAAAAGAGACTAAAAAAACTTCAAAGATAAGTGCTAAAAAAAGTTGCTGTTGTTGTGGCAACTAAGAAGTAGAAAATAAAAAAGGGGCAAATTATTTGTTTTTGATACTATACATTAATGGTTAGAATTCCTTAAATAGTTAGATATTTCTCATTTTGATATCAAAGGACAGTTCGGTTGCTCTGAAAAGGGTGTGCCCATTAAGCCTCTGATATGTGTTCAGCTATTAATTCAATGATTGGACTATAACTCATTGAACGAAACCTACATGTGTTAAGCTAAATTATGGCGCGAGGAAGATAACCTTTAAAACTGCTGATTAGGTTAAGATTGACTCAGTAAAGTTTAAGGCACTTTTTCACCGAGTCCAAATTTAAGTGATACATTATGAAAAAAAGAGTGATAAAAGCAAAAGGTAGAAAACCAAGTAACAAATCTAAGGATTCTAAGGTTAGAAAACTTATAAGACTTTTAAGATCTAAAGTTAAGAGAAGAAGATAAAAACAAAACATTTTTAACTATCTATTTCTTGATATTATTGACTAGGCTGGGAATTTAGTCCTATTCCTGTAACCGCAAACGGACTTTAGGCGGGGTCGAAGCCGGAAGGGCGAGGATAGAATTGAGGAGTAATCTTGATTCAAACTAAGACGCTTTGTCCTGTTCGGTCGGTTTTTGGATGAACTAAGTCAGGCCAGGAATGGAGCAGCTTTAAATTCATCAATTGGCGCTTACAGGGTAGCAGAGCTGAGAATGTTTCAAGGCCAAATTGTTTCTTAGTTTTATTTTCCACCTTTTGGCGTGTCACTTTCTATACTATTTTAAAGTAATTAATAAAAACAAATATTTATAAAATGTATTTATTTGAGTTTAAGATGAGCATTGATATACCTAGAACAATTAGAGAAAAAGATAAATTCAGTTTAGATACTATAGTTGATTTATTGACTTCTGCTCCTTTTATTTGTGTTAGTGTTCCTGCTGATGAAAATCCTAACGGCTATGAAGCAATAAGATTATATGTTCGACCTCAAGAAGCGAGAATGAAAAATCCTATGCAAGCAGCAACAGAAGAAGATACGCCTGAAAATACTAGAGTAATTCTTCCATTACTTGCAGCTACTTGGCATGTATCACAAGTATTACAGCAAGTTGCAGATAAAGGAACTTATAGTGCAAATGTAAATAGAAATAATAGTAGAGGTTGTGCTGAGGGCGATATTTTTTTATCAAGAGATGGAATAAAATTTGTAGTTCATTATACAGAAGATGCAAGAGGTGTTCTTGATAGTGGTTATGCGGAAATTAATGGTGATAGAGTAACGTTATCTGCCGGAAGAATTTCTGAACTTAGTGATGCGCCCTTTAAAGGAGAAATACAAATATCAAGGGGAGATTTTGCAAACCTTTCTAATGGAAATATGCCTTATCGGTTAAGAACCTCCTTAGCTTTTCAACTCTTTAGAAATGATGTTGTAGCAATTTATGGAAGGATAATGAATTTTTTTAAACATAGAGATTAATTAAATCATTTTATTCCTAAAATTTTTTCTGCATCTTCTAATCTTGCTCTTGGCAAAAACCATCTTCGTTTATGATAATAAATAGTAAACTCTCTACCGGTTTTTTCTCTTATTAATGATAATTGTAGCAATCCTATTAATCTGTCTAAACTTTCCTTTGCTTCAAGTGGATTTATTTTACATTGTTTTGCTATTTCATTTTCATGAAATTCAGGATTACAATATCTTCCACATAATTTACCAAGCTCTAAACTTCTTTTATATACTGCTCTTAAAACATTCAAATCTGAATCCTCAAAAGATATTTCAAATGATTTTGAATCTATAGCTTGTTTAACATTGGTTAAAATTATCGTTGGAATAAAATAAAAACTAATTACTCCTTTTTGATGGCCATGTTCTATTCCTGTTCCTCTTACATTACTTACTATACCATATAATCTTCTAAGTTGTCTTTCATTAAAATCATAATTTTGAGAGTAAATCAAAGCAATATCCAATGATTCATAATAACCGGGTGTTCTACGGGGTTCATATGGTTCAAATTGTGAAAGTATTTCTATTTGCGGTTGAGTTAATTGCAATCTAAATCTAGACATTAAAAAAAGAATAAAGAAAAAGATTTAAAGGTATTTATAATTCTTTATTTGTTAAAAGCTCAATTCTAGTTTCTTGCTTTCTTACTGTCATGTCATTGCCTATTAAATATTTGACATTTGACCTTTCTGCATTTATTACAATGCTTTTGTCAATTGTGCCATCTATAATAATTGCATGGACATTATTCAAGCTTTTTAATGTGGGCAATAGTTCAGATAAAGGAACTTTACCTAATGTTTCTAGAGTTTCATTCAACAATAAAGCTGCTCTTGAACCAACCAAGTCATCTGCTAATGTCTTTAATTTTTTCTTGTCTAAAGCAGGTCTTGCAGATACTGGTCTTGGTCTAAAAGGAGGGCTTCTTTCATTTCTATCAGGATAAGAGCCATTTCTGTTATTATTTTGATATGGTCTTTCAGGACTTCTTTCCTGCCTGTCTTGATAAGAACGTTGCTCTACTGCAACTGGTCTTGATAATGCTTCTTTAGGCATGTCTTTTTCATGCTGCAATTGAACTTGCTTTAAATTTGAAGAACTTATAGAATCTGGGTTTACTTCAAATTTAATTTGTTCTACTGCTACTTTGCTTCTTAGTGCTTTATGGATTTCTTTTTTTGTTATTTCTTCTACTTCTTTTCCATCAGGAGCTCTAGTTACAAAGTCTATTTCTATACCTGCATTTAACAATCCCTTTAATATCAAATCTCCACCTCTATCTCCATCAACAAATAATGTTAATGTTTTTTCTCTGGCTAAACCATGGATTGATTCTGGTATATTTGTACCACCTACTGCAACTACATTCTTGAAGCCATGCTTTAATAAATTTAAGACATCTGCTCTTCCTTCTACTAAAACAACTTCTTCTGCTTCATCAATTCCAGGGCCTGCTGGAAGCCTGTCTCTACCATATTCTGTTATTTCCATAACTCGAACAGATTGAGAGACTAAGTCTGCTAATTCCTGAGAATCAGGCAATACTTTTCCTGTTAATTCTCTTAATAATTCCTGAGCTCTAGATATTACCTGGTCTCTTTTTGAGATTCTTACATCTTCTATGCTTTCTACTCTAACTTTAGAATTACAAGGACCTATTCTTTGAATTGTCTCTAAAGCAGCTGCTATAATTACTGTTTCAACTTTATCTAGAGAACTGGGTATAATTATAGAACCATTAGACTTGCCCATTTTTACGTCTAAATTAACTTCTATTCTGCCTATTCTTCCTGATCTTTGGAGTTCTCTTAATTCTAATTCAGAACCTAAAAGACCTTCTGTCTGGCCGAATATTGCCCCAATAACATCTGGTTTGTCTACTGCACCTTCAATTGAGATGCTAACATGAACTATATATTTTGCACTTACTAAACTTATTTTTGCCATTTTTACCTCGCTGTTTTAAATTCCTGAGAACAAGCAATAAGGGTTGCACCTTTTATGAACCTGCAAACCTTCATGAACCCGCTTTATTTATTCATAATTTTTATTTAATTCTAACTATGTTAAATACATACTTTTTTATGATAAGTAAATCGTGAAACATGACTTGTCCTTGAATTATTTTTTTTGATTATAATGTAACCCGCAGCACTAACTCCCATGCATCATAGTATGGGTAATCCCGAACTCCGATGAGCCTTCTCGTGGCGGGTTAATTGTTAAAAAGAGTGTTGATATATAAATGTTTCTATTACTATTTTTGCGTAGAAACATTAATAATTTTATAACAGATAAAAGTTAAATACTGGAAAAATTTAGATTTAAAATGTGTTTTGCACCATATATTTCATTATCAACATTTGTAATTGAGTTTTTATTATCCCTATTTTTCCTGTTAAAAAATCCAAAAGATAACCTTAACAGGATTATTGCATTAATCTCATTTTTACTAGGAATTTACCAGTTAAATGAATTTTTAATTTGTACTACTGGACTTAATATTTTTACTAAACTGGCATTAGTTACTATTGCTATTCTGCCTGGATTAGCTATAACTTATGCATTGATTTTATTAAGAAAAAAAATAAAATGGTATTGGCATGCTTTTATGTATATCCCTGCCTTATTTTTTATATTAATGTTTATACTTTCAAATTATCTTAAAGAATCCGGGTTTTGTAAAACTATTTTTATACAATATCCTGGTTTAGGGTTATTAGGAAAGTTTTTCGGTTTATATTATTTAATGTATATAGTTGGGGCTATAATTTTATTTTACTTTATTTCATTGAGAGCTAAATCTAAATTTGAAAGAAGATTAATTCATTTATGCATGCTGGGAATGTTTATATTTACTGTACCTACTGTTATATTTTTATTATTTTTACCTGCTTTTGAAATTCAGTTTGCGAGTGTACTTTGTGAATTTGCTTTATTATTAGCAATAGAATTTATAATTGTGTTATGGTACAAAAATAAAAATAATTTAAAATATTAATCATTAGTTTTTAAGAAAGACTGGACATCATCTAAGACCATATTTGCATCTTCTTTTATTTCTTCTGTATACTTAGCATATTTGTCTTTTGCTATGAACTTGTCATACATTGAACGCATTAAAGTTAATGCTATATTTCTTTCCCATCTTCCGTCATAATCCTGGATTATGAAACCTTCTATTGTTATTGAAATTGAGCCATCAACCATTTGTTTCTTGTTTTTTAAGACATCTCGGTCATTGGTTAATTTTATTAATAGTTTCATCATTCTCTGAGAATAATCATCTACTTTTTTCCAGGACTGCCATTTTAGTATTGCTGATGTTTTTTCTTTTACTGTGTTGTCATAAGTAATTTCCTGAAGATCATAATTTAAATTTATGAATCTGCTTTTCATTATTTTGTAAACTTCTTTTAAATCAAAAATACCGGTATGAGAAACTGTTCTTTTGTATCCTATTGGTAATGTATGAACCATTCTTTTGTTTATTCTCCTTTGTTATTAAATATTTCTAAAATGAATTTTCTTTTAAAAACTTCTTCATTGCTTCCTGCAACTCATATAGTTTATTAAACCAGTATGCTTTATGGTAATTTAATGCTTTTCTCATAACATTTCTGTAGTACCATCTTTTTATGAAATTATAATCTTTTAATTTATCTTCTGGGTCTAATAATAAGCTTCCACTCATCCTTATTTCAAAAATTGCTTTTGTTAAGTTTCTTTTTACATCTCCCCACTGGACCTCAACATCTTTTGCATTCATAATAAAGAAAAAAATTCCTACTTTATATCTGAAAAAACTATCATTATCTTTATATGTCTCCCACCTGAATTCTGTTGTTTTACTTCCATCTGGGTTTGTTCTTTCTGAATATCTTGTTTCTAACATTGCTTCATTTCTTTCATTGACAAAACCATTATCTTCTAACCAGTATTTAGTATATTTATAGAAATTTGTTAAATCAGCTGCGCCTGTATATTTTATTTTTATTAAACTTGAGGGAAGAAGATCATATTCTTTTTTGAAAAAATCATCTTTCTCAAAATAAGGCGGTGGGGTTGGGCTTAAAAGTACTGGTTCAGTCATATTGATTCATTGCCTCTTTTATTTTTGTGCACAAATCCAGATATTCTATATACACTTTTGCTTCATAATATGTTTTTATTTTTCTATAAATTATATAATTGTTATAAACATATTTTAAGAATCTTGTAAACTTATTTTTGTCAAAATAACCTCTATAATCTAATATTAAGGAAGGTTCAATTGACATTCGCATATTACCTGTATCTTTTTTTATTTCTGGTGCAAAAACATTTATTTCTATATTGAAATTTACATAAGAATTAACATCTTTATCACCTATGATTCTTAATTTATACTCATCTCCATGAGGTCTTATTGTTTGGGTGTAATCTTTTTCAGTTGTATCATAATTGTTTGCATTAAACCATTCCCTAATTGCTGTATAAACTTTTTGAAATTCTAATTTTCCTCTTTGCTTTAAGACTGTTTTTCCTAAACTATCCTTTATTTCACCCTTTTCATTAGCTGTAATCATTACTGTAAAATATGTATTAGATTGTTAATAAAAGTTTCTGCTAATCTTTTTTTTAATTATATTCTAATATTTTAAAAGAAAAGTTTTAAAAAGACTCATTTTGTAATAAATTTATGAAGAAAATATTATTTTCTAAAAACAAGGTATTTTTTAGTTTTTTTAAAAACTTTTTTAATTAAACCAATTTTCTATCAAAAAAATGATGGATATACATGAACTCTACACGGGGAATATGCGTTCAACTAGAACAGTTGGGTCTGAAGAAGAATATCCGGTAGTTAGAAAATCTGATTTTCATTCTTTATCTAGAGAAGATATACAAAAAGTATTTATGTCTCTTATTGCTGATGGATGGGAAGAACAAAGAGATCATCAAACAGGCAGGGTTTCTGCTGTGTCTAAAAATGTTGATGGTAGACCATTTAAGGTAACAACTGACTTTGGAACAGGTACTTTAGAAGTAAATTATCCTGTATCTCAAAATTTGCATGAAGCAGAACAAGATCTTAGAACTAATTTAAGTTATTTATCTAAAAGGTTAGATGAAAATGGTTTTTTGATTTTAGGTTATGGCATTCAGCCTGTTACTAATCCTGGAAGAGATATTGTTGCTGAAAAGGGAAGATATAGGACATTGGAACAAAGATTTTGGACAAGAGAACATTGTTCTTTTTTGGAAAATGTTACTGATGTTCATTTTCATACTATTAATGCATCAAACCAAGTTCATATAGGTGTAAAAAATAAAAGAGAAGCAATTGAATCTGTTAATCTATTGAATTTAGCTAGTCCTGTTATAATTGCCTTAATGGGTAATTCTCCCATATGGTTAAATGGAAGGGGTTTAAGATATAAAGATTCTCGTCAAATTTTTTGGGATTGGGTAGTTAATGTTTCTCAAGATAAATTTAGAAAAGGAATTCCTGAAAGAATTTTTAATGATTTGGATGATTATATTAAACAGCAATTAAGTTTTGAACCTGTTTTGACTGCACGTGTGGAAAATGGAGAAGTTCATTATTATGAAGTTATTGGTGCAAAAAATTTGGGAGAACCTGTTAGAACAGGTAATATAACTGTTGCAGAACCAGGTGCTATAAACAGAAAAATTTATGATGCTACTGGACAAGTTCGTTTAATAGATGGTGGAACTGTTAAAACAATTCCTATTGATTTTATTGATGTTCTTGCTCACGATAGTTTTTCATGGTATGAAGCAAGGCTAAAAGCAGAATATGGGACTGTTGAATTAAGATGCTGTGCTCAGCAGCTTCCAGGTGAACAAATAGTTGTTCCTGCATTGGCATTAGGTTTAATTGAAAATTTAAGCGGTCTTCAAAAAGCCTTAAGCAGATTTAGTTTAGAAGATGCTAGAACTGCAAGGATAAATGCTATTAAATATGGGCTTAATGCTAGTTATGATGGTACTGGAATTTTTGATTTGATTAAAGGTGTTCTTGATGTTAGTAGAGAAGGATTAACTCAAAGAGGATTGGGAGAAGAAGTTTATTTAGAACCTTTGGATAGACGATTAATGGACAGAAAAAGTCCTGCAGATATAATTTTAGATACTTATTCAAGATCAGGAATTCCTGGAATTGTAGAACTAACATCTATATAAAATGGAAAGAATTGAAATTATAGGAAAAGGGAAACCTAAGGTTTGTATTATGAGCATTGTTCATGGAAATGAAATCTGCGGTCTTGAAGCTCTTGAAAATATTAAAAAGTTTAAATTAAAAGGAACTGTTATTTTAATTAGAGCAAATATAGAAGCGTATAAAGAAAATAAAAGATATCTTGAAATTAATTTAAACAGGGTATTTCCTGGAAATGATAAAGGGAAACTTGAAGAAAGAACAGCTTTTGAATTGTCCAAATATATTTATGATTGTGATTTTATTTTGGATATTCATTCTTCAAGTGAAGAAACAGAGCCATTTCTTTTGGTTAGTGTAGATTTACCTGAACATTACAATCTTGCTAAATCAATTGGAGTAAAAAATTATGTTACTCTTGGAAAAGTGCTTAAGGGTTCTAGCTTGGATGAATGCAATGGAACTAAAAGCTTGAGATTTGGAGTTGAATGCGGTCAACATGAAAACAAAGAAGCTAAAGAAAATGCAAAAGAAATTTCTAAAAATTTCTTAATTGCTCTTAATGTTATTGAAGGGGAGAGAAAATCTATTGAACCTAAGAAATACAAGATTATTGGGAAGATTGACATTGCAGACAAGGAAAATTTTACACCTGATAAAAGTTTACATGCATTTAAAACAATTAATAAAGATGATATTATTGGTGTTTTTAAGAATGGAGAGAAATTACTTGCTGAAGAAACATTTATACCTATACTTGTAGACAAGCAAATGAAAGAAGAACTTTTGCTTATTGCAAAGGAGATTTAATATAGTAAATTATTTAATAAACATTAAATATTAATAATCATGATAAATTACCAAGTTAAACAAATGAATGTAAGCGGGGTAAGAACAATGTTTGAAATGGCTTCTAAAATGAAAAACCCTATTGACTTATCTTTAGGAATGCCTGATTTTGATGTTCCGGAGGAAATTAAACAAGAAGCGATAAAAGCCATAAATCAAGGATTTAACAAATATGCGTCTACAACAGGAATACCTGAATTAAAAGAAAAAATAAAAAATAAATTAATTCAAGAAAATAATATAGATGTAGAACTTAATGAGATTATAGTTACTTCTGCTGCTTCTGGGGCTCTTTCAGTTATACTTAAAACAATAATAAATGAAAATGATGAGATTATTCTTTTTGACCCTTATTTTGTTTCTTACAAAGAACTTATAATCCAAAATTCTGGTAAGCCTATATTTGTAAAGACAAAAAAAGGTTTTTCTCCTGATTTAAATGATTTTGAAGCTAAGATAACTAAAAAAACAAAAGCAATTATAATAAATTCACCAAATAATCCAAGTGGAAAAGTATACGATGAAGAGGATTTAAGAGAAATTGCTGAAATAGCTGAAAAACATAATCTTCTAATAATCTCTGATGAAATTTATGAAAAATTTTGTTATGAAAAAAAGCATTTTAGCATAGGTAGCATATATAAAAATACAATTACTATAAATGGTTTTTCAAAATCCTGTGCAATGGCTGGATGGAGAGTTGGTTATTGTTGTGGTCCAAAAGAAATTATAAGCGATGCTGTAAAGGTTCAGCAATTTAATTTTGTATGTGCACCAACACCATTTCAATATGCTGCAATAAGAGCTTTTGATGTTGATATTTCAAAACATATTGAAGATTATAAAACTAAAAGAGATATTGTTTATAATGGATTAAAGGATAATTATAAACTAATGAAACCAGAGGGTGCTTTTTATGCTTTTATCAAATATCCTTATGACAAGGAAAAATTTGTTCAAGATTGTATAAATAATTGCCTGCTTATTGTTCCTGGAAGTGTATTTTCACAAAATGAAACTCATTTCAGAATATCTTTTGCAAATAAAGATGAAATTCTTAAAAAAGCTGTTGAAATCCTTAATAAACTATCAAAATGAAAACTATAAAGACTTTTTGCTTGATTATAGGTTCTGGTGCTGCTGGATTGGAAGCAGGAATAAGTTTTCTAAAAAACTTTTCTACCTCTAAAAAAGAGATAAAAAAATGCATAATTGTAAGCCCCATTATTTCTAATTCTAGGATATCTCCTTGGAATATTATGGATTGTTCTGAGAAAGAGATAAAAGAAAAAATCTGGAATGCAGGGAATCATTTAAGCGATCCAGAAATTCTTAAAACTTTTAGCGAGAACCATAAACATTCTATTTCAATTTTAAAGGAACTTGAAATTCCGCTTAAAAAATCAAATATTGGCTATATTCCTTGCTTAAGCGGCACTAATATTATCAATATTTTTGAAAAAAAATTTATTAGCCTTGGCGGAGAAAGAATAAATGGCTTTGTTGAAAAATACTTAGTGAATCAAGAAGGAATAATAAAAGGTGCAGTAGTTTATCATGGAAATGAAAGAATAAATTTAATTGCCAGTAAAATAATTATTGCTTCTGGCGGACTTACTAGCTTGTATAAATATACTACTGGCTATTCTTATGATTCTATGCCCAACATTTTAGCTTTATCTTTAGAAGCAGGCATAGCTCTTGAAAATTTAGAGTTTAATATGTTTCATCCATTTCTAATAATAGACAAAAATCTTTCTACATCTTTAATTTCCGGAGAAATACTTCAAAAAGGGAAATATGCTGACAATAAAGGAAAAGAATTTTTAAGCAAAGAAATTAAAGATGCTTTGATAAATAATACCTTTCATTCTTTATTTCCAAAAATGGTAAATGAGTTTTATACTCAGTCTTTAAAATCAAAAATTTATATGGATATATCTAATCTTTCTGATGATTATTTTGAGAGATATAAAAAAGAAAACGAATTTGGGTGGATTTTTAAAAATAAAAAATTAAATGAAGTTAAAAAATTTGAAATACATCCTGCTTTTCATTATTCTATTGGAGGAATAAAAATTAATAGCAAAAGCGAGACTAATCAAGAAGGAGTTTATGCTGCAGGTGAAGTAACTACTGGACTGCATGGTGCTAATAGAATTGGTGGCTTTGCTATTTCAGAAGCACTTGTTTTCGGAAAAATTGCTGGTGAAAATGCTGCTGCTAATATTACTCTGCCAAAAGAAGATAATTTAACTGTTATTGGAAATTCTTTAATTGACTCGAGAATTAAGAATATTTTTTGGAACAATCTTGGTCCTATTAAGAAATATAAAGACCTTGAATCTTTAAAAACAAAGATTAGCTTAAAAAATAATTTATCTTCAGAAGAAAAACTTGTTTTGGAAATAATTAAAAGTTCAATAAAAAGGAGGTCTATTGGGGCAAATTTTATTATTTAAAAAACAGAATATTTAAATAACCATTATTTGGACTGATATACTCATAATGAGGAAATATGAATAAAAAACTAGGAATTTTGGGACCCTCTGGAACATTTACTGAAATGGCTGCAATGAAATATATGCCTGACTGTGAGCCCTTTTTTTATATAACCATCACTGAAATTTTTGAAGCTATTGAAAAGGAAGAAATTAAAGAAGGAATAGTTCCTATTGAAAATATTCTTAATGGACATGTTATGGAGACACTAGACTGTTTATACAAATCCAGGATTAAAATCAAACAAGCTATAATAATCCCTATTGAACAAAGCTTAGTTATTTTGCCTGAAACACAAAAAATAGAAAAAATTATATCTCATCCTCAGGCACTTGCTCAATGTTCTTATTATATCCATAAAAATTATGCTGATGTAAAAATAGAGAAAGTAGAAAGTACTGCCACTGCTATGAAATTAATAGCAGATAATCATTTAATTGGGATAGCTGCAATAGGACCTAGCTTGGGTGCAAAACGATATGGTCTAAATGTAATAAAAAGAAATATTTCTAATAAGGAATTAAATAAAACAATGTTTGTGGTGATAAGCAAGGAATCTGCAGAAAAAGCAGCACACAATAGAACAAGCATAGCAGTAAAACCTCATGTAGATAGACCTGGTTTATTAAGAGATATTTTAAATGCTTTTGCTGAAAAAAAGATTAATCTTGAAATGATTCAATCAAGACCTGATGGTGAGGGAAATTATATTTTTTATATTGATTTGGAAGGGCATCCTGAAGATGAAAATGTTAAAGGTGCGTTTGATATTATTAAAAAAGATTTGAAATTAAAATTTGATGACATCATTAAAATTCTAGGAACTTATCCTTATATTAGTTTATCAAAAAAAGATAAATAACTATTGCGAAGGAATTTTTGGCAGTAGAGATTGCACTTCAGCAAGTTCTTCACATTTACCTATAAATTCTTTAAGTTGATTATTCATAACCCTATAATGAGAAGAGTGATTTCCTAGTTCTGGAATATCTTTTCTTCTTGGAATAATTATTTTTGATATATATCTTCTTAGTTCTATTGCATAATCTCTTGCTTTTCTTAAGCTTTCTGTTTCAAGGTTTGTTTCAATTCCAAAATAAAGATCGGATGCTCCTGTTAAGATTTTACCTATTTGATGTGATTCAGATTGAGGTGAAGCTATCATGGTTTCTGAAGTAGACCTTTCAAATAATCCAACTGTGCAACATCTTTCTTTTATTTCATGCAAAAGACCTAATGTTTCTTTATAATGCGTGTCATAATATGCCTGAACTCCTAGATTTCCCATAAGGTCTACTATTTGATCACTGTCTGCACTTGCTACTCTTAAATAGCCTGATTTAAATTTCCTTGCAGCTGCTTCTAAACTTGCTTGAAATTGGTTTCTTTTTTCTTTGGGGGGAAGTTCTACCAAATGTTCTAAATTATGGCTAATGCGTTCACATTCTTCTCTTGAAATTCCAAGTAAACTTGTAAGAGCTTTTGTTTGTTCTAATAAAATATTCTTCATGTTTTGACTATAAGAAGTAGTATTTTGAATTCCCCAGATAATTTCATAGTTTCTTGTATGTAAAAATCTTCCAAGAAGAGCATTCATTATTGTTGAATTTGGAGTATTTAATGCTGCTATATCTGTTGGTTCAAGATTATGTTCTCTGCAATATGCTTTCATCATAAGAGCATAAGCCATGGTAACTAAATGAACTCCTGCTTGATTAAAACTAACTATCTGATCATGTTGTTGGGGAGTTACTATTCTTACATTTGCTCCTGTTTCATTAAACATTTTAACTAATAATGATAAATTAGGATCTTCTTGATTATAAGGAGTAAGAACTATATTTTGTCCTTTCAATTTTTTTACTGTTTCCTTAAACATTGGATGAATTCCTATAGCATGAGGAGAATATCTACCCATTCTTTCACAACTTGCTTCTTTAACAGAAGTAAAATCTGAGAAAATTGCATCTTGTCTTACTGAAGGTCCTATTTCATCTATGATGCCTAATGTTGCGCTTATAGGCACTGATACTATAACTAGGTCTGACAATTCTGCAAGTTCTTTTTTAGAAACAAATCTTGCTCCTGTTTTTTCTTTAATTTCTGATACTTTTTCATTAAATATTTCTTCTGGTGTTTTTGGATTGGGTAAGTCATTAAAAAGTAGATTAGAGTAACCTAAACTATGAAATAAATTTAAGGCCCAATTGCCCATTTTTCCAGAACCACCAATAATTCCTATTGTTCCATCTTGTTTAAATTCTGCAATTGTTTTAGTCATATGATGTTAATAAAATCATTCTTTATAAATTTAGTTATTGTAGTTACTATTTAGTTGTTATAATAGAAAGATTTAAATAGGGTAAATTTTCATTAAAATTATGAGAAATACTTCTGAAACTGAGAAATTTTTGGAATTTTTAGTTAAAGAAAGAAATATGTTATTACATGGTTCTAGAACTGACTTTAATGGAACTATAAATCCAAAATATTCCAAAGGGGGGATAGTTTCTGTTACTGATGTTCCACAAATTGCTTTACTAAATGCTATTCTTTCTGATGATGTAAAATTACATTTTGGCACTTTAATTGACCAAAACCATTTAATAACTGCTGAAGGTTTTAATGATGAAAAAATAGGGAATGGTTTTGTTTATTTAGTTGATAGAAGATTATTTGCTCCTGGAAGTTATCAGTCTAATACCATTGTTCCTATTCTAGGTAAACTTCCTGTAAGAAAATATGATTTTGTTTATCCAGTTTATGATTTAGATCATCAAAAATTGATAATTGGTTAATTTTTTCTAATTTATGTAATCACTATTAAGTTGTTATAAAAGAAAGATTTATAAAGTAAGCCTTTCTTTTTAAAGAAAGCCTTAGGGGAAAGAAAACATTTAGGGAAAGAAAACAAAAAAAGTCTTAAGTGGGAGAACAAAAATGAGAGCAAAAAGAATTGCGTTAATAGGTTCACTTGCACTTGCTATTGTAGCATTTGCAGGATGTGGAAAAGAAGCAAAAGATACTGAAGTAAAATCTGGTTTATCTGATAGTGTTGTAGTAGATATTTCTAAACCTACATCAGTTGATACTGGAAAAGTTAGACTTACAATAGCAGATTCTGTTGCTGCTGACTCTGCAATATTTTATTTTGAGAAAGCTGTTCAAACAGCTAAAAATACTCTTCTTTTATATCCTGAAAGCGTGGCAAAAAAAGACTTAGAAAGAGGAAGACCATTTGCTCAAAGAGGAAATGTAAGTGAAGCTCCATATAATGCACAGATAGCAACATACTTTTTTGAAGAAGCTGTAAGAGATGCAAGAAATACTCTTCTTTTATATCCTGAAAGCGTGGCAAAAAAAGACTTAGAAAGAGGAAGACCATTTGCTCAAAGAGGAAATGTAAGTGAAGCTCCATATAATGCACAGATAGCAACATACTTTTTTGAA
>Ga0208375_1000677_pt1 | contig 45959 bp, 55 predicted proteins | sample RifOxyD1_FD_184038 | JGI IMG/M metagenome (GOLD analysis project Ga0208375, IMG submission 184038) | Soil microbial communities from Rifle, Colorado - Rifle Oxygen_injection D1 (SPAdes) | ecosystem: Environmental > Terrestrial > Deep subsurface > Rock core/Sediment | place: Rifle, Colorado... | reverse complement strand
GTCCAATAAATCCGTTTCCTTGTCTTCTTGCTGCGGCTCTTCGTATGCGAACGCTATAACCCCCTCTGCCTTAACCAGCGCCATCGCATCGACCGCGCCGGCTATCCTCGGTATGCTGTCAATAAAGTCCAAGAGCAATAGCTTCGCGACCGCCTCTTCGGGCGTACCCACGGTTTTTTCAGCAACTCGGCGGCGAAGGTCGCATAGAACAGCCCGCCCTTCGTCACCGCCATAGAAGCATTGCAGATACGCATGCCGCCGGTCGATAAAATCGGGCGGCGTAAACTGCGTTTCATCTTTTTCATACCATTTCATAATATTCGCTCAATCGCCGCGAGGGCTTTTATTCGACAATCATCCAGTCATCGACCAGCATATCCGTTTGTGATGCCAGCCACCCAGGAAGCCACTTTTTATCCGCAGTCCACATCGCAATATACGGCAAAGTTTCAAGTGGTGTATCTTCGCCAATCCACTTCGCCGTTCGGTCATTGACTTTGCGGTCTGTGCCTTGAGTGTTGAACGGCGGCAGTGTCATACCGGACATATAAACCAACCACATATTCTTGCCGTTCCAGCCGGCGCGGGCAACTTTGCAACCCTTCTTCAACGCCTCAATAGCAAGGCCAAAATTCATACCGCTGGTTTTCCTATAAGCAACAAACGCCTCTTTTGGACTCCACCATTCGTAACCATCCTCATACGCAACCAAAAATCCTTCTATTGCAGGATTCTCGTTCGCTGGTATTACCCAACCGCGATACTGGTGGTAGTCGCCGAGATTCATCGGTCTGGCTTTGACAATCTTCGTGCCGATGTACTTTTCCATAACCGCCACACAATTTCCCTGACCATTACATTCATCCATAATTTTACCCTTTTCAAATTTTAAATTTCAAATTTCAAATCCATTTTTAACCACGAAGAACACGAAGTTCCACGAAGTACTAAAGCCCATCGCCTACAACCTATTCCCTATTTCAGCGCGTTGCTCATACCCGGCACGTCGATAGATTCATCCCATTTTGCAATAGGATTGCCCTTGTCATCGACCCTGCCGATAAGTTTCAGCAGTCTATCGGCGTTGGCCTTCTTCTCTGCGGTCAGGCCCTTGACGTAACCGCCTTTAACCTCTTTACCGGCGACAATGCCGCCCCTTTTGACATACCGTCGGATCTCGCGTTCGATGGAGACGATATCCTCTTTGGTCAGCTCCGATGTCTTTTTGATTTTCGCATGCGCGAACTGCTTACCCATAATCTCCTCCATCCTGGGCTGTTCGCCCTGCACTGTCTTATTGACCGACGGTATCCCTTTTTCAGCCGTAGCCTTCGCCAGCTTCTTTTTTAGCTCTGCGTTCTCGGCTGCCAGATCCGCCGCCGCGTTTTCGTTCACTACCGGTTGTTCATCGGTATCAGGACCTTGACCTGTGCCGATATCCTCTGGTTTCTGATTACTAATGTCTGACTTCTGGTTCTTTGCCATTCTTTTTTTCCTTTCAACTATTAAATTTCAAATTTCAAATCCATTTTTAACGCTGATTACGCAGATTTCGCTGATTTATTCAACACTTGCCAGCGACACGGTTCTTTCGTTTACCCTGATATAGTATTCCATTTTTTCCAGCGTCTTTTCCGATGCTTCTGGGTGAGTGTCTATCCAACGCTGTAATCGTTTTACCGTAGCCGCTCGGCATTTTTCCGATTGTCTATACCGCTCACGGCTGGCGTAATACCTTGTATTATACCTATTTCCATAATTATATTTCTTGTCCGTTCTGTATTGTTTCTGGCCGTTTATTGCCCTGTCTAACTTTCGAGTGGCCAAAATGCTATCCCGATATTTTAGGTAATACTCACGGTTGAATTGTTTTTTTGTTTTCGCCATCCTTGACTTTCGGTAGTTCTGCCCCACCTCTTACGGCAGGGCATTAACTACAAAACCGACAAATTTCAAAACGGGAACGCACAAGAAGTCCGTGTTCTGTAGGCTGGCCGCCTCAATGGGGCAACTATTCGCCAAAAAGTCCAGTGAACTTTCTCGTATGTTCTTTACAACATACGCATTCTCCATATAAAATTTACGGCTACTACACTTCACCGATAATATCCTTTTCAAGCCTTTTGTTCATTTTTAACTTTCCTTTAATCTGCGTAATCTGCGAAATCAGCGTTTAATACGGCTGTTTCTTTTTCTTTTCAGTCCATCGCCAATAAATCAATTTCCTCTTCCTCCCGCTCGGGCAGTTCCTTCAGTATCCGGCCGCTGACCTGCGAGGTATCGAAAACAAGCCCGCAGTTGCCGCACATCGCCTTATCCACCGAGCCATCGGGCATCTTCGCCCCGATATCGGTTCTGCATTTCGGACATGTGACAATATATTTCATAATTTAGTCCCTGGCCTTTAGGCTATAGACTTTAGTACCCAAAGCCCAAAGCCCACAGCCTATAGTCCCAACAAGTCGTATTCCGGCTCCGGCGCATCCTCGTGTATCGACTGCGGCCTTGTCGCGCCCAGTCTTGACCCGCCGATCATCTCGTACATAAACGCCATCGCCATATACCCGAACGCGTCCGCCCCGTGGCTGAACCCGTCGTGATATGGCCTATTCTTATAAACCGTGATATCCTCGCTGCTGGCAAGCTCGTCTTTTTCCTTTCGGTAGTTTTTAAGGCACTTAATGCCAAACTCGCAGCGTATCTTATCGAACCAGCATTGATTTAAGACAACATCCCTTACCGCGGCAATCCTATCCTCTATCCTGTGCGGTTCGATAACCTTAAAGTGTATCCCCGCCTCCGCCGCGATATCCAGCGTAGTCTTACCCGTCTGGAAGCTTTTTCGGTTACTGCCGCCTATATCGGGCGGCGCGAAATGGTCGCCGTAGATATAGGGCTTGGCCTGCAATACCCTGCCGTATTCGGGCAGTCCCAGCCCTGCGTTATCCTCGTAGTAATCGACGCATCGGATCTGATTTTTAATGAACTGGCAAAACCAGATACTGGTATGGATATCGCCGATATCCCAAAACGAATAGACCTTGGCGTAAGCTACCGGCTGGACCATCGTAACGCGGCCCTCTTCCTCGGCCTGTATCATCCTTGCCCCGTAATAGCTGCCCTCGATACTGGCTAAAAACGCCTCTTCGGCGGTCGATGGATGCTCCTTATAGGTATCGCTGCCAAGCGTAATCTTTTTCTTCGAATACCAAGCACGATAGGAATCCGCTATCCTGTCGCCGGTCTCGTTTTCTATCCGGGCGAAATACTTCTGCAAATCCTCGCTTATAGCTACCGCCTCAAACAACTGGTTTTCCAGCTTTTTGTACCAGGGGAAGAAATGGAACCTGTAATCCATCCTCGATAGTTCTTTACCGCTATTATTCTGGGCGGTCGTACACAGCTTTTGAAAGTCGTTACCAACGCCCTCGGCGGTCGATTCGACGATAATAATACCGCCCTGATGAACCGTTTCCATAGCGCCTGATTTTATTTCCTTTGCCTTCTGCGGCGTATGGGCGCAAAGCCATCCGTATTCGGAAATGTGCAGGTATTGAAGAGTGCCGGACCTCATACTGGTCCCGACGTAGATGCCGCTGTTATGCTCGAATAACAGCTCCAGCGCATCGTCCTTGACCGGAACGCACTGTTTTTTAAGCGACGCGGGCAGGTTGTCGTAAGCGAATTTTATCTTATCGCGGAATATCTTCTGCGCGTCCTTTAACTTGTGGGCGATAATACCGGCGCGGACGTTCTCGTTGAACAGGCATGCGTCAAGAAAGAATATACAGACAAAGGTAGTTATCCCGTGCTGGCGGCTCTTTAAGACCACGTTTAGCCACCACAGAGCCTTATACAGGATATGCTGCACGGCGTTCAGTCTGAAACGCACCTTATTGCCCTGGTCGTCCATGACCATATACAGGTTATTTAGCCGCCATAACCTGTTCTTCATATTGTCTGTAAATTCCCGCTCGGTCATAAAATCCTTTTAACGCTGATTCCGCTGATTAAAACGGCATTTCCTGCTGCCCCTCTATATCCTTGTCACCAAACGCCGTTTTTACTAAATGCTTTGCCCTGTCATGTAATTTTTCATAGACCAGTTGCGGCGAATCAGTATCGGACAGTACAGCCCCGATTGTCACCTCGTGTCGTTTGTTGCTGAACGCCGGATACCCTGTACTTCGCAATTCTCCATAAGTTACGCTGATTTGATTTACTTTCATCTTCGTGTCCTTCGTGGTTAAACTTTCTTTTCATCCTGCGGCAGAACCGTCGGCTGCTGGCGTATCTCGGTTATCAGCATCCTCAAAGGGTCCATCCCTTCGTCGCCGCCGATACTGACCTTGTTTCCGAACCTCTTTGGGTCGTCGGCCGCCAGTACCTTGATCGCCGCCGTCACATCGACACACCCTTTTTTTATTTTCCTTTTGACCACCACCAGCTTTTTATTTTTCCCCTTACCCCGCAGCTCATGCTCTTCCTGAACTTCGTCATGCGGCATAGCAAGCTGGCGAAGATTCAGTTCAATCGGCCCTGCGGCAAGCGCCCTGCCCTCCTCGATTGCCTTTTTGAATTTTGGGTACTTTGCCATCCATGCGAAAATCGTCCGCTCTGAAACCTTGAACTCTTTGGCCAAATCCCCCCAGTCGGCCTTGTACCTCGAGCAGTACCTTTTCGCCCTCTCACAGAACTGCGACTCGAACAGATCAGGCCTGCCCCCGCTGCCGGTATTACGCACAGAAGCGGAGGCAGACCTTTTACGGGGTTTAGACGTTGTGCATTTTTTTGCCCTTTCTGTTTTTGATTGTTTTTTTGCTCTTTTAGCCATAAAGCCTTATCTTCCTACTATTGGTTCAACAACCGCAAGCGAAAAACCAGCAATTGTTAACAAAAGTCTTCTTACCCGCTGATTACGCAGATTCAAACAAACCATACTGTTCCTTTATTTCCCTTATTCGCATGCAGGATAAATCGACCTGTGATTGCCTAATGTCAATTCCGATAAAATTTCTTCCCCACTGTTTTGCGACGCTTACTGTTGTTCCTGAACCACAAAATGGATCGAGTACGATTCCGCATGCAGGACAGAAAGACCTAACAAAAAATTCGACAAGTGCTTCCGGAAAAGGTGCTTCGTTCTCACTGGCCAGTTTACTTCCCATTCTCCCGCCGCCAGCAGCTCCACAATCAATTATATTGCCCGGATTTGCTATCTTTGGTTTCGCATAACCGCCGTTACCTTTTGCGCCGTTTCGCCTGCTGGTTTCACTTGGTGTTAATCGCATGGCGTCTAACGCTGCGTATCTCTGTTCATTTGCCCTTCGCCCATCTGCTGTTCTATTGCTGCACCGGCCGCCCATTTCGTATTTTGGCGGATGCCCCATTGCTGTATTGTCACTCCACGGCAATTTGCCACGACTTGCACAAACAATAAATTCATAATCATTACGCAGCCACTCTTGCCCGCCACTGCCGGGAATTCCGTATCGTTTGTAAATCGGCGGTTTTCGCAAATGTATTCCTGCTCTATGTAAATCCGCCATCAATAATACCGGTGTTGCCGACCATCGAAAGTCCCTTGTTTTACCTTCGACCACCCAACAAACAACACCTTTGCATACTCTAACGCACTCTATAAATCTCTCGACAGCCCAATCTACCCATTTCTGCTCTGTTAACTTAAAATCAATACCATACGTCCTTGCATCCTCGTATGGCGGCGAACAGAAAACTAAATCCACCAGATTATCAGGGACCGCCTGCAGGATGGTTTTGCAATCCCCGCAGATAATTTTATTTACAGGTAAATCCATTTTCTCTTTCTTAACTCCGTGTAATCTGCGAAATCCGCGGTTACACCGGCTGTTCACTTATCCTATTCCTGCTATTCTTCACTATCTTTTGCATATCCAGCAGGTTCTTAATCATGTGCTGATGCTCTGCCCACACGTTATAGCAGCCTTTGCAAAGCCCGTCCTTTTCGACCGGCCCCGATTCGCAGAACCCGCAGACTGGTTGCCGGTTACTGGTTACTGGTTGCTTGTTGTTTTCGGCGTCCATGCCCGCCGTCCGTTTCTTATTATAATCTTCACTTTCACAATCCGGCAAAATACCCGAAACAACTTGCGATCGTGACAATTCCTTGCCGCAATTGCGACAATAGAAACTTTCCGTTACTTCGCTCATCTTCTCCCCTGGGTAACATTTAACTTTTTCAGTTTTCCGTTTTACATCCATTCCCATCTTACAGCCTCGTTAGCCTTCCAACTCTGCCCTCTGCGCCTCTCTTATCGCCTCTACTGTCTTTTCACGATCCCTGATAACCATATCAAGGTATATTATCGCGTGATTGATAAGTTCTTCCGTTTTGTCGTCGAATTTAGTTAATGGCAGTTCACGTAAAGCAGCCTTGCATTCCCGCAGAACCCGCATTTGCAATTCACCCTTTTTCTATCTCGATTTCACGCCCAAGGCAGCAGGTAAAATCGTGCATTGCCAGTTCCCAATCCACCGCGTCGCCCATTGCGTAATTTTGCGGGCTGAACTCGTTGGCCTTGCGTTTCAGCAGACCCATACTGATATCGAATCGGGCGCTGTGCTCCGAGCACGCGAAATCGCTATTGTTATTTTTGCCTGTCTGCCAGGGCGTACCCATGCCCGCAAGTTCAAAACCATGTTGTTCATAAGGCTTATGGTACGTATCGAAGATAAACTGATAATACGCCCGCCTCTCCTGCTCGGTCAATCCTTTGATATACTTGGAATCGCCGTTCCAGACCCCGTCCCTGAATATCTTAAACGCACGCCACACAATCAGGCCCCTGTAATACTCTACAATATCGGCCATCAGAACCAGCCTCACGCCGTTAAATGTCTCAAGCCCCACGTCCATCGTAGTACTCTCCAAAAGAAACGGCTTTCCCACGTTATCCTGAAAATGCTGAATTGTTTCCAGCCCGATTCCTATCTTCTGCCTCATCAGGTTTACCAGTTCCTGCGTCATTATCACTATTCGCCCGATATGCGAATACCGCTTCTTTTTAGTAATCCAGTCCCGCAGCAGCCTGCCCTTAAACAGCGAGCAGAATATTATTATCGCCGCGCTTATAAGCCCTTTTCCCCGAAACAAAACAACATCCCTGTCATTAAACCTGATTGCTGAAAACTTCATTCAAGACTCCTTTCTTTGCTGAATAAATTACAGCTTTGATAATAATTACATTCTTTATCTGCGACCTGGTTTGGGTGATTGCACCAGCCGTTTTTAATTTCGTCAGGGTTTTCATTGTAATACCTGCAATGCCCGCAAATTTTTTCCCCACCTTTCTTCATTGTGCCATTCCTGCCCCCACTGCGGCGGCAGGAATTACCTTTTCCAGTATTTCCGCCATCTGCTGCCCTTCGCTTTTGAACTTCTCAAAAGTTATTGTCACCACATCGTTTGGCTCGATTCGCACGCTGGCCTTATCGAACTCCGTATCGGTTAAAAGCCGGCTCATCTGCAGACTCCAGCCATCCGTCCGAACATCTGTATTCGTGCAACCTCCGACAAACGCCATTAACCAAATTACCGGAATCCATTTTTTCATTTTTTGTAATCCTTTTGATAAATAGCGAAATCAACAAAGTTTACGGTCCCGTCATTATTCAAGTCACCTAACAGAACCCCGTCAGTTGTCTTTTCCCGCAACCAATTGCCTTTGGCCGAAAACGTTTCTAAAGTTATTTCAACCCGCCTGCCCCGCAATACTTTATCTGCAACCGCTCTTTCAATGCGTATCCACTGATACGCCCCGAAACTCGACGCCGTTAACCAAACAACCAAGATGAATATCAGCGTTCTCACCGCAAAATTACCGGCCTTTTCGTTTCGACAACATACCCGCCCGTCATGCAGCAAAGACACCTGCCGAATTTATCAAATTTCTTTTTGTCCTCATTACCGCATATCTGGCACTCGGTATAAGATTCAAACCCCGCGCATTTTGCGTCTTCCGTCTGTTCAATTGTCGGCTCGGCCTGTTTCCTGCCGCCGGTTTTTCTGCCATCGTCCTTGTTTTTTGCCGACAACACCTTCCACCTGTCAATGCCTATCCGCCTAACCGTTTCATGGCGAAACCGGTAGTACGTTACATGATACTCCAGGCAGATATCGGCTGCGCCTTTGCCATCCAGAAACTCCTCTGCCAGTTTATTAAACGATACACTCATATCCCAATGACCTTGCGAAAACTGTCCTTCCACTTGATAAACCTCTGGCCATCCAATAGGCCATAGATACTTCGCACTATGTAATCCGACTGCACCGCCTGCAGGGGCAAATCAAACTGTTCGAGTTCGGCCTGCGTCAAACCGCTTGTATCAACCCTCCGCTTAAAATCCCGCAACTTCCCCACCCAAAACGACTCGGTCAGATACGGCAGGCACGCGGAATATGTATAAACCACATAAGCGTCCAGATACGGCTCGCAGGATACGCTTGTCTTAAATCCGTTATCGAATGCGTGCTTGAGGCAGCTAAGCCTCTCGGCAAAATCCGGCGCCCCAGGCTCCCAGAATCGAAGGATATCGTTATCCGCCGAACCTATCGTAAATCTAAATTCAATTTTTTCCTTGAACTCCTCAAACATCCAGCAAATCGCCGTGATACATTCGGTATGCGGTTTGCTTACTATCAGCACGTCATTACCCGCCTTGAGCATACTTTCCAGAACAACAAGGCAATGCGGCAAAACGGCGGGCGTTATATCGTGGGCAGAAGGGAACATTATCCTACCCTTCTTTTTCCCGTATTTGCGGTGTACCCTCACAAAATCCGGCTTCTCGAACTGCCATAAACCCCTCCTTACCCTGCCGTACCGCTCGGCCATCTCCCTCGCGTAGCAGTACCGGCAGTCGTGGCTGCACCCAACCACGCAGTTCACCGTCGTTTCCGCCCATTCTTTGGTCCCAGTTTTATTGCCATCCTTAGCCATAATTTGTCACTTCCTTGTCACTGTGTCACTTTTTACTGAAGAAACTATGTAAATCATAAAACTATCCAATCCCGATTTAACTTCCTTTATTTTCATCGTTTATGTCTTTTATTCTCTTTTCTCTTATAGTCTCTGTAATCGTCTGGCCGGAAAACAGGCCGTCAAACTCCCTGCCGAAACTTTTCATCTGCTCTAACTTATCCTTTGTCAACGTCTTAGCGTAAATCTCCGTTGTCGCGATACTGGCGTGTCCGAGCTGCTCTTTAACGAAAAAAACGTCTTTTCTGTTATCGTATAAAAGCGTAGCGAATGTGTGCCGCAGGCAATGCGGATGCAGCCAGCTCATTGCGGCAAGTATCCCTATTTTTTTTACCCGCTTATAAAGCGTATCGTAATTCATATCCGTCCAGTCCTCCGTAACCAAAACCTTACCCTTCGCCCCGGCGTCATTGCGGTAAGCCCTGACCCAGACCCGCAGCTTTTCCGCCAGTTCAGGACTGATGAAAATCACCCGCTGCTTTGACCCTTTGCCCCTCCTGACATCGATCTGGCTTTTACCCCCGAAAATACCCAAATCCCGAATCTCCAGTGCGCACGCCTCGCTCGCCCGAAGGCCCGCCCCGACCAGCATAGCCACGATTATCTCATCCCGCTGATCACGGCAAACCCCGCATACAAGCCTTAACTGCTTTCGGGTCAGATAATCGCATGTGCCCAGACTTGTTTTCCTGACCTGTTTTTTCCTCTTGACAGCCTGACCGCCTGCTATCGCTAAAATTATATTCTTGACCGTCTGCGCGGCGAACTGCCTGCCCGACTGCGTCTTATGACCCTCGGCGTTTAGTTCGCTTGCTATCTGGCGGTACGACGGAGTTTTGCCATCCCGGCGCCTGCGGCTCTTGAGTTTGACTATCTCGATAACCGCCTTCTCGTCCTGATAAAACCCGAACTGTTTTCTGCCACGCTTTTTCATAATTCACCTAAACGATTTCTGGATTATGCAGACAATCTGTACAATCTTCATCCACCATACAGTTTATATCCGGCCTAAATGAACAAGTTTTCCAAAGCAAATCAGCCAACTTTTCCTCTGTGACCTCTGTGGCACGGTTGTTTTCTATTTTTGCTTCATATTCTTTTTTCGCGGCATCTTGGCCTCTGCTGTAACCGATGCGGCATACCCCCAAAAAACCCAGAAATAAAGCTATCATATCGCACACCCATTCGGCGAAACTTGCCGGATGCGGATTAAAGCCGAAATACGCAGTCTCGCCAAAAGCAAACAACACCGCAATAATCAAAATTACCATCCTTCTTGTGTCCCTTCGTGCCCTTTGTGGTTAATATTTCTTTTCGACCATAGAAACCATCCTTCCGCCGCCAGCACAAAAAACACCGCATCCCGCAGAGCAAGCGACCAAACGCCTGTCTCTACGTGAATGACGCCGCTTGCGGCGTTACTTAGCAGCCAGAGGATAAAACATGCCCTGTTTAGCCGGTTATTCAACACCACACCGGCAACCGCAAAACATCCCGAAACCAAACCCAAGATTTCCATAATTTTTCCTTAAACGCTGATTACGCAGATTTCGCTGATTGAAAATCCCCGTGACACTTTTTGTATTTCCTCCCCGAACCGCAGGGACACAAATCGTTTCTGCCGATCCTTCGAGATTTTAACGCCGGCACAAATCTCGTATCTTTGTACTTGGATTTATAAAATTGCTTTTCCGTTACCTTTGGCGATGGTTTACTATCCGGCTCCGTATTGCCATCCCACTGATATTCCGGGCAATCCACATTGCAGGTCTCAAACGTGCATTTTTCCACCCTGCATGGTGTTTTACAACTTCGTTCGCCCCAACTCATTTTTTACCTGCCTTTCTTGACTCAGCGTAATCTGCGAAATCTGCGGTTAACACGGCTGTTTCCATCCAAATTTTGTGTATTATTATCCGCCGATACCCCCGCCTCGCGGCCATATTGCGAATCTTACCGATAGCGTTTGTCTTGACCGTCGCCGCGTCGCCGCCTATTGCCCGCAGGTCCTCGGTTTTGAATTCATCCGCAATCTTGGCATTCGCCCCGTGAATAATCGTAAAAGCCAGCCGAACCCTGCCGATAAGTTCATCGCGTCTGGGCTCCGCCCACCACGGCGTTTTTTTATCATCGAACTCAACAGGGCATGGCCGCAACATTTGTGATTTTCCATTTCTCATCTTCGTGCCCTTTCGTGTCCTTCGTGGTTAATATTTTTCATCCGTGAAAATCCGTGGTTAAATTTTTCGCAGCATGCGACTCTGCGCGGCAAATCCCGTCTCCTGTTTGACCTTCTTGACGAACAGCCCCTTTTTGTTAATCGCGGTACTTGCCCTTGCCTCTTTCGCCCAGCCTATCGCCTCGGTGAAAACCCCTGCGCCCACACCGCCCGTCCTGACCATCTCCTCCAGATGTCTTGCTATCCGGGCGAATGTTACCGCCTCGTTTTCAGTCATCGAAAAAATCTTTCCGAGCTCGCCGCAAAACCACATCCTTTTTTTCGCAATTTCAAGCCCCAATCCCAACCCTTTTTCAGATAAATTATCAATCCCCAATTCTTTGGCTGTTGTCTTTATTTTTATCTCTCCAATCCCTATTGGGATTGGTATTGTTCTATATTCCTTATTGTGCGCGCCCAAAATGTCGTGAGGGGTCACGACACTTTTGTCGTAAGGTAACGACGTTTCTGTCGTAAGGGGGTCACGACACTTTTGTCGTGAGGGGGTCACGACACTTTTGTCGTGAGGGGGTAGCGACGTTTCTGTCGTAAGCAAACTTAAAATTCGGGTATTGCCTTTGGCCTGATTTACCTCTATTTTTAACAGCTTTTTTTCGGCCAGTTTTCCGATAACTCTCTGCGCCTGCCGGATGGATATATGGAAGAATTTTGCGAAGTAACTGTTCGATGCATAGCAGCCCTTGTCGTCGTGGTCGAGGCTGTCGATTTCAGCCAAAAACGCCTTCTCCTGAATCGAAAGATTTCCATCGAGCCATATCTCACGCGGGATAATTAACGCCTTGAATTTTCGCGGTAATTCCTGCTGTTTCTTGTCATGGTTTCTATTCTTACTCACTGCAATCCTTTGCCTCTGTCAGTTCTTAGTTTTTAGCCCCTAGTTCACAGTTCAAAATAACTGCAACTGCTTATCTTCCACCTCGACATTGTCTTCGTCTGCGTCATCTGCATCTTTAACCTTTCCCTGTTTCGCTTTAGTCTTGACGGCGCCCATGTTTCCCGCCTGCATAGCCATCGCCTTTTTCATCGCGTCATAGCTTCCAAAACCGCCGTCCTCAAGAATATGACAAAAAGCGTCGATAACGCCGATGCCCTCAGGCGTCACCATTGATATAATCCCCGTGACATTTTCCATCACAAACGTCTTGGGGCTGATTTCGCAAATCAGCCGGGCAAATTCAAATACAAGCGAATTTCGCGGGTCCATAACCTGTCTTTTACCGGCATGGCTGAACCCCTGGCACGGCGGTCCGCCGCAGATAATATCAATGCCGCCTTTTTCCAACCCAAGCGATTCCAGTATTTCACTGCCTTTAACTTTCCTTACGTCACCCAGCCAAAAGTGACTGACGCCCTTTACGTGCGGATAATGCGAAATCCATCCTTGCCCGGCCATGCACGGCCTGTCGTACCCCTGTTTATTTAGCTTCTTGTGTTCACCTATCGACCGCTTCACCTCTTTTTCAAAATCCTCCTGATTTTTTTGCTCGACGAAATGAAACTTGCAGGGATATGTCCCAAGGTTGTACATATAGGTCAAAGCCGCAGCAGCGTCCCATTCCACAGCCGCGACAATTTCGACGCCCGCCCGTATCATCCCAAGCGAAAAGCCCCCGCACCCGGCAAAAAGGTCTATCCCCCGAATCGGCTTGTGTGCATTATAAACCTCGTCAGCGACATATTCCGGCACAATCAGCCCCGTCGGCGCCTGAACAAAATGATTATTTAAGATATCCATTTTCGTGCTTCTTCGTGCCCTTTGTGGCTAAATTCAAAACAGGCGGATGCGGCAAAATTAAAAAGGAATTAGTTTCTTAAAAACCGCACCCGCCGTAAAAGCCCGGACCATCCGGGGATTTAATCTTTTGGAAGGCTGCCATCCTCACGGCAGAATTTCATCTGCCGGGGATTGTCCTTATCGGTGCCGGTAAATTTCGTGAACAGGCACACCTCCTCGGTCTGGTTATGGTCAACCAGCGCCGTAGTGACCTTTGCCGGCCTTTTGGGCAGCTTGGCCTCGGTATCGGTAACGATAACGTAATTGCCGTCTTTACGCTTGACGGTGACCTTGGCCGTCATCGTAGCCTGCGCGTCGCCGTGCTTCTCGCAGTGCCCAATCAAATCCTTCGTTAATTTTCGGAACGTCTCTTCGGCGTCCCCCAAAAACCTGCCCTCATCGATATTGGCAAGTTCCAGTTCAACAAAACTCGTTGGCATAAAAACTCCATTTCTTAATTTTCAAATTTCAAATATCTAATTTCTGATGTCTGCCCTCTGATAGCTGATAGCGGCCTTTAGATATACCGCCATCCAGCCGTTTGGTAATTACCCAGCGCAACCAGCACACCCTCCATTGCCTTAATAGGTTCAAGCATCCGCTCGAACACCTTCGCCTGCTTCATCGCAAGTTCCGGGCTGTCGACTATCACTTTGACAAATTCCCCCCTTGGGTGTGCGGCCATGGTGATATCCAATCCGAATTCGACAACCTCCGTCTCGAACCATATCGGGGTCGATACCTTGATTGTATCGGGTATCTCTACCAGTTCCTCGCCTGTACCGGCCTTGACCTCGGTATGGATCATAACGCCGTTTACGCTCGTTTTGCCGCTGCCGCTGCATGCGGTTATTTTGCTGGCAACCGTTATCTGCTGCATTAACATGGCGATATCCCTGCCGCTCTGTCCGTTATCGGTGACAATTATTTCGCGGTTACGCATAACCTGCTTGCCGAACTTGTGAATATCCATATCCTCGGCACCCAGCAAAGTATCGTTGAGCAGCTTGAATTGCGGCCAATATAGTGGCCGAAGCTCCACTACCTCAAAACCTTTTTCCGCCTTGTCATCGAGCACCGCCGCCACACAAAGATTTTCAGTATCCGCCAAAACAATCGTGTTTGGGGTTTTATTCTTGCCGACAAAATCAATAAAACCCGATGCCGTATGAAATACGTGGGCACGTGCCGGGGATTCGGCACGGACTGGTTCGGCCTTTTTATTGACCAGTTCCACCGTAACGTTTTCTTTTCCATCCAGCACTTTTCGCACAAGCGAAATCACATTGTTTTGCCCCTGCTGGACACCTTCGATAAATTCCTTAATCTGATCCATCTTTCTAAATTCCTTTCTAAAAAATAAATTTTTCGTTTTTAGCTTTTTGCTATCCGTTAAATGTAATCGCCCACACCCACGGATTTACATCCCAGCCAAACCCGCGTTTGGCGTTGATGGAATCCCAAAGCGTCTTATATCCAGCCTTGTATAAAGGATAATCCATCCAGGTGCCCGTATTCATCAGGCCGTAACTTCTGACAACTTCTGGTTGGCAACCCTCCGCTTTCGCATCCTCTTCGCTTATATCCTGCACCCGCTGTACCCTGATTTCAGTTACTTCCAGCAGAATGCGGGAAGCCCAGCGGGGCATGTGGATTGAAGGAAGATAGCCTTCTCTACAATAACTTTTTGTCGTTTTAAATCGACCAGCTATTGTTTTGTGTTCATCATCAGCTTTATAGTGAACCACCGTAGCGATATGCTTGTCGGCTTCTTCTATGGAACAGCAATAGGGACATCCTTTGTGTGTTTCACCCTCATATCTCCACGCCTCTTTCACCCAAAGCCTGTCGCCAACTTGATATTTGCATTGATGGAGAATAAGAGTTTTATCTCCATTCTCCGTCCATGCCGCGCGTCTTTTGCCTTTTATCCAAAGCCAATAAGGACAACATTGTGAACCGTCTTTAATTATGAAATGCGGCTGCGGATTTATTACCCTTCTCGTCTGCGTCTTCCTGCCGTCAAGAGTCGCCCGAACCATTTCGCCCATAAAAAGCATCGGATGCTCTTTAACTTCCGACTTCTGACTAACAGCATTCCCTTGCATAACTCACTACTCCATTTCCCCGCCTGCGGCGGGCAAACTCTAAACTCTAATTCCTAACCTCTAAGCCTTCGGGGCTAAACCCAACTTAAAATCCGGCGTTTGGGCATCTCTGCCATCGGCACGCCGAAGCCGGACGGCTCTCGCCGCCTGGTAACTAATCCGGACCAATTTTTTTCACCACGAAGAACACGAAGTTCTGCGAAGTTTTCTTCAATTTTCAATCTGCGTAATCAGCGTAATCAGCGTTTAACACATCTGTTCCGCTGTCACCTTTTTAAGATCTCTTTCGGCCGCTCTATTTTAGCCCATGTTGCCTCATCGACGACGCCCTTGGTATATTTAGCCGCCGCCCACCTGGGCAGCGTAAGAACCAGCTCCACCGTATCGGCGCCCGCCGCCATCAAAACACTCATAACCTTTGCATCGCCGAGGATCGCCTTTATCTCTTCGATATGCCCTATCTGCCTTGCAGAATAATCGCTCAAAACGATTATCTCTACCCTGGGAGCCGGCCTGATATGGTTTTGAATATAATCCTTGATCTCCTGCCTTTTTACCGCCAGAGGCACGCCCATCGTCATTGCGTCGTCAATTGCCGCAATAAGCCCGATACCGTATCCCACATATTTCGGCTCGTATAAAACATGATTTGCCACATGCTTTGTCTCTGTACTCATTTTTAACAGCCCCTTTCTTAACCGCAGATTACGCAGATTTTTTTTGTGTCTTTTGTGCCTTTTTGCGGCTATTCTTCATCCGGGTTAATCCGGGTTAATCCGTGGCTAAATTTTCCTTCGGTAAATCTCGTCACCGCATCGCTATCGCCCCGGCAGAAACTTTCCGCCGCGTCCTCAAAGTGATTGACCTTCCCGTAAAGCCTCGACGGCATCCATACAGCGAACCGTGCCAGTAGTAACGGCTTGCCCATATACTTCTTTTCACCACCACCCCCCTCGCAACGGAAACTATTATAGAACCGCCCCCACTCGGCCTGCCTGTTATAGCCAGCCCTGATCTCGAAGCTATGGAACGCCTCATGTCTTATCTCCCGCCCCGTCGCCAATGGCGATATATAAATAACGCCCTCGGCGTCGCCGCTTTTAACGTACCCTGCCAGCAGTGGATTAAGCGTTACTTTGAACTGGCCTATATTAGCCCTAAAATAAGCCGGAGTGTCCTTTAACGCCTTCTGGGGGGATGAACACCCCGTCAGGCACAGAACCAGCCACAGAGCCAAAACAATCGCAAATCCGATTACATGCCCTTTAGTAGTCATTTTGAATTCCTTCCCGCAAAAACCTTCTCTTCTATCCGTTCTATTTTCTGCTGCACCGTCCGCTTTATCCCCGCTATTGTCGCCCCGCGCATGTAATCGTATTTATCCTTACACATCTCAAGTTCTTCCCGCAGGTCGATATAATAAGCCTTCAATTCCGCCAGTGTCATTTAACAATCCTCCTTAACCGCGGATTTCGCTGATTCCGCAGATTCTTTTTTATGCCCCATGCATCCTTTTTTGAAACAGAACTTATCGCATTCCCCAACAGGCATACACGTCCAGCCTTTGTTGTGCATGTTAAAAAATTCATCCTTCAACTCATCACTTGTAAACCTTTTACCATTATCTCCTGTCATGTATGATGTTGCATTTTTCCATTGTTTTTTCCCCCAGTTTCTCAATGGCCCGTCGATACTCTGGCACATGTGAAATTTCCCTGCCGACAATTTGTTTTTTGCTCCCTCACATACGCCACAGTTAAACGGCTGTTTTGTAAATTGACAAACTTCGTGTCTCTTCGTGCCCTTCGTGGTTCCGCTCATTTTGCACCTCCCATCGCCTCTTTCACCTTTTCCCAGTATTTAACCGTCGATTGCTTCGTATCGCCCTTGGGCCCGCCGTTATGAATCCGTGCCATTGCCTCAAAGCTCTTGCCCTTGCCATAATGGTTTAGATATATCCTGACCATCTGGCGGCTTCTTACGCGGCTGTACCTGTCAGCGTAACTATACCTATTTTTGCCGATTATCCTGTTGACATCATCGACATAGATTTTCCAGATTTGATACGACCCGACCGCGTTTCCGCCGTCACCTGTGCACACCCTGCCGCCGCTTTCGACCTGCTCGATCGCGTCAAGCAATCGGTCAAAATCGGCGGCAAAGGCGGTACTGGCGAGCAAAAGCATAATAATGACAAAAACGGGGACGGGAGTTTTCTTTAGGTGGGAGGAAAAAGAAGTACCCTGTCCCCGACCAAGTGGCGAAGAACCAAAAAACGGCAGGGCCAGCAATACGATCGTGACGATTACCGACCCCGCCAGCGGAGGGAGATTATAAAAAAGGCGACCGCTTTTTCTGAAACTGCTTGAAAGTGACGAATTGAGCAGCCGCCTATTTCTATTTTGTTGTTGACTTATCGGCTCTGTTTTGTTACAATCCTTTTCGGCAAGTCGCGAAACGGATTGAGCGAGGAAACTTTTTTGATGGGAACAAACAGGATTTAAGGATACAACCGCGTGCCAAAATTTTGAAAACATAACACACCTTCAAGCATAATTTTCATTCATGCTTAAAGTTTATATATGTTATGTTTCATTTGCAAGTTTTTTTTAGAAAATATTTGACTATCCGGCGCGTCGTTTTGTATAATGTCTTATGGGAACGATGTTTACAGACGAAAAAAATTTTGCGTCAACTGTGGAAAATTTTTTATTTTTTAACAGAACCTTCTCTGACGATACCCTAAAAACCTATCGCAAAGTGCTTCTCGACCTTGCCAAATATGTCGGCAATGACCTAACCGTCGTCAAGGTTGAAACTATAGAAACCTTCATCTTGCGTAAGCGAGCCAAAGGCCGCAAGGCAAGCAGCTGCAATCTCTACATCAACGCCATCAAAAGCTTTTACAAGTGGCTAAGCTGCCGCATCAATACCGCCGACCTTGGCCGTCTGTTGAATACGCTTCCCGCCTTGCCGCCGGATCAGCGGATACTATCCATGGCCGAATATAAAAAAGTCTGCCGCAAAAACCCTGCCGACGACGAACTGGCCTGCTTTCAATTCCTTTGCCATACCGGCCTTCGGGTTTCCGAACTTGCCGGCCTGGGCCCCGACAACCTTGCAAATGGCTTCCTTCGCATCGTCGGCAAGGGCCGCCGCAACCGTTCTATTCCCTTGAATTCCACCGCCATCTCAATAGTCCGAAAATACCCTGATTTTTCATTCGTCCGCCGCAAAAAGAGGCTTTGGATGTGGCGAACCTGCAAAAAACTCGCCGCCTCCGCTAAAATCCCAACCTTTAGCCCTCATTCCTGCCGCCATTTTTTTGCAAATGAGCTTTACCACCGGGGCGTCGATATGTATACTATCAGCCGCCTTCTGGGTCATGCCGATACCAAAGTGACCGAAAACGTCTATGTCCACTGGTCGGAAGAAACTCTCAAAGGCACAACCAATATATTGGAGAATTGAATATAAATTTTCTTGTTTAGAAAGGAAACAAATATGCGAACTATGAAACAATTGCTTATGTATGTTATTTTTTCTATTACTCTTTTGTGTGCGTGCGAAACGTACCAAGGCCACGAAAATTATACACCTGCTGTTAAGATTGGTGATTTGCCTTCTGAATATGTAAATACCGACCTTCGCGATGCAACGGAAAAAATAGACGATATCCGTCGGCGAGAAAATTTAGCCAAAGAAAAAATGGATAAATTACTATCTGACGAAATGCAACTGGTCAAAAAACTGACTGACGACCAACTCGTTGCCTATCAATTGGCAGATAAGGCTTACAAAGCCGATGATTTGGCTTCGAATGAGATAACATTGCGAAATTTGCGAAAAGTGTGTGATCCCAATATTTTTTCCGAGATTACTCTTTTGCTATCACGAAAAGGTGAGTTGTATGATGAAATTGTTCTATTACAAGACGAACGTACGGTTTGGTTCGAGCAAGCCGAAAGAAAAATACAAGACTTGGACAAAAAACAGAACCAAGCCGAATGGGATTACAGGTTTTTCATGATGAACAGAATGCAAAATTACTAACACTTGTATATATTTTCAATAATCAATTAGCACGATAGTGCTAAAATAACGGGCGGACAGCCTACACAGCCATCCGCCCGCCTTTAAGGAGGAGGAGTGATGAGAGAAAACTTTTTAACCTAATTTTTTCATAGTTTTATCGCATATTTTTTTTACTTTCTGCCATTCCACTGCCGCCTTTTTAGAAATATCATTCAGGTCCGCCAATAGTTTCAGGCACGTTCTGACCGTATCCTGCAAATCCTCCCTGTCTTCCCTGTTAGTTGCCATTTTGCTTTTTGACCTCCCTTTTTATCTCATCAATTCCAAGCCTGATATACTTTATATCGGTCTGGATTTCAGTGATGGCAAGATCATGGCTTTCTATCTTGGCCTTCATTTTATCCTGTTCGGCGCATGTATAATTAAGCCGTTCATTTTGCGTCGCCACCGCGAAAACAAGACTTGCAAAACTAATCGTTATCGTAATAATCATTGCGATAATACTGATAACTTTTCCGACGCTATTTTCCTTTGCCATAATGCTTCCTGCCTTTTGCCTTAATTAGTGTTCATCCGTGAAATCCGTGATTAAATTTTTCTTCGTGTCCTTCGTGGTTAAACCGGCCGTTTAATACAAAAATCCGAACAGGTACACCGTATTTGTCGCTCCGCCCGACTGGCTGGCGACCTGCGCCTGTATCACCGTGCCGGCTGCGTAGCTTTTTATCTTCAACGGTGTGGTAGCCGGTACCGGCTGCAATATAACCGCATCGTAAGCCGCGTCGAGGTTCGAGAGCGTATGGGCGGCAACAAAGTCGGTTTCCGCCGTATTTTGCCCGATAGAAAGCGTCGTCGTCGCCCCCGCGTCCGCGCCCGCCACAACTACCGCCGAATGCAGAACGCATCGCTTACCCGTCGGCACGGTATAAAGCGTAGTATCGGCGTTGGCGTTAAAGGCAACCGTCGTCGCCGAGAGCAGCGAGATACTCTTTTCCTTCAAATCCGCCGCGCTTGCAAACCCCATTAAGCAGCAGGCAACAATTAACAAGCAGCAAATCCCTTTTCGTGTCCCTTCGTGTCCTTCGTGGTTAAACATTGTTTTTGACTCCTTTCATTTTTGATTTTTAATATTTTATTTTTAATTTTTTTTGTCAGTACGTGACAATTTCTTCTTCGTAAAATACGCTTGCATTCTCATAGCTTATAAAATCCGCCGGGTCTGTGTCTAATCGCTTCCAGACTCTTAACCCGTTCTTTTGCACCGTCCCGTAAAAGTGGTCGTCGCCTGTATCATTAAATACTATGCGGCCTCTCAATCCATCGACCGCGTTTGTCGGATTCGCCGAATGGGCTGGCAGTGCCGATTGCGGCATAGGGATTTGACCAAGCCCGTCGCAGACGTAAGTCAAATCGCCCGCGATAGTCCAGTTCTTAAAGGCGTTGGAATAAGTTGCAAGGGTAGCGTTATAATGGGCGGTAGAGTCTAATTTCGTACCCGTTGACGGGAATGCGTAAAAATAGACATATCCCTTTGAATTCTGGTTGATTGTAAACGGGTAAGTTAATTCTGTGACATTGCCCCAGTATCTGACATTTATAAAGTAGTTTGGCCCGTTATACGCCGCTATTCCATAGTTCGCCGTGCCGCCTCCGTCGTCGGTACTCTTCAGATCGACATTGATAAAAGTTTGAGCATAACCTGCGACGGTTATTGCCGGCGTTGTAGCAGTTGTAGCCACTCCGGTTGTACCATATATTCCCTCTACGGTCAGATTTGCCATTTCTGTATTAGCGCCGTCAATTCTTACTTTGGTGTTTGTTGTAACGCCGTTCCAGTTATCATTCAACCCTCTATGATAAATACCGTAACTGGTCGATGTATTGCCGCTGTCATAAACTAAAATTCTGCTCCAGTTGTTATAACTGCCGACGGAAGATGTCATAATTCCGTTAACGGTAAAATCCCACACGGTAATATGGTCGAACACGCATTGGTTCATAGTATTCTTTACCGCGCTTACCCCGCCGTAGGTATATAAATCGATGCCGTAAGTGGTATTGTTTATATTAAGATTTTCAAATCTGCAAAAATAGAGTATATACGGGTTGTCGGCCTGATAATAAATTCCCTTGCTTGTATCGTTGCCGTCAATTGTCAGATTACTTATCTGTATCCCGCTGACCTGCCCGCCGCCGGAACTTGGATATATCGTTATAACGGGGTCGGTCGTGTACGCCTTCAGCATCGAGCAGTTTTCATCCCCGCCGTCCCAATCGACCGGCGATTCGCTGCCCGCCCCCAATAGGCGGATATTGTCGTTAGAGAGCGTCACATTGCACAGGTACACCCCCGTCGGGAACCACACGATTCCGCCGTCCGCCGCCGCCGCGGCGGTTATCGCCGAGGTTATCGCCGCCGTATCGTTTGTATCGCCGTCGCCGATTGCTCCGTAGGTCTTGACATTAAATACCGCCATTGCCCCCATCGTAGTCAGCATGGCCGCCCCTGTCGCATCGTCAAGAGCCGTTTCGGCAAACGGCGACACCGTCACATCCGAAGGAGTAAGTCCCGCCACCACAAGCGCCTCGCCGGTAGAGCTGCTAAAACCTAAATACCCGCCCTTCCTGCTTATCGAGTCGTCAAGCTCGCCCGTAAGCGAAGTCGAATCGCTTCGCGGATAATGTATAGCCCTGCTATACGATTCGGTAAGCTGCTGAATCTGCATTGTCGCCCTGTCCATCGCATCTTCGAGCGTCTCCAGTCTAAGCGTGCCTGAATCATCGAGATCGGCCTCCTGCGTATCGGGCGTGTCTCTCATGATGGTAAGCTGGTATAGGCTCGAATAAGCCGTAGTCGCCGTTACGGTCCCGCCCTGCGAATAATCGTTATTTGTCGCCGACACATTGTAATTGACCCCCTCGGTCAAAACAAGCTCCGTCCCGTCCGCTACCGTCCGCAGAATCACGACGATATCCGAAGTTTCTACAATGGGGAAACTGAACGCAAATGCCGTACTCGACCCGTTGCATGAATACTGCACTTTGGTCGAAGTCTCCGTCACCGTCGCCAGACAAGGGGCAAGAAACAAGAAACAAACAACAAGCAACCCATAGCCTTTAGTCCATAGTCTATAGCCTCTTTTGTGCCCTTCGTGCTTTTCGTGGTTAAGCATATTGAACTCCTTTTCAAATTTCAAATTTTCCATTTTTACTTCTTTTCACTGCCCGCCCCGAACCACCAGTAATACGGCTCGCCCAGTATCGGGATATTCCTTACCGCTTTATCTGGTTTGCCCTGCACTATCCAGTCGAATGGCTTTGTCGGCGGGGCGACCTGTTTCATATACCCTGCGAATCCTTCCCTCCTTATATTCTGGACACTGTACCTGCTTGCCATCATATAACCCATCGCCTCATCAATGGCGATATCTGCGATGTCTATCTCGTCGGGTTCTTTGCCCTTGGCAAGCTGACGCAGCACTTCGATGCCGATATTGAACGCCTCCAGCGTAATCGCGAGCTGGATAAGCCTTTTCGCCCCTCGTGCGAACGTCTTTTTACTGCCCATCTCTTTTATCGATTCGCGGTAAATCCAGTTTATCTGGCGGATCGTAAAGCTTTTCATCATATACATCAGCCGCAGGTTGCCCGCCCTGGCGTAGCCGGCCGGCATACTGCTCATCGCTATCGGCTGCACGTCCGCAAGTTCGGCGAACGCAAGGAATTTTATATTATCCGTTATCCCGCCGTCCCTGATTTCTTTGACCACATCGCTTGTCTTATCGCCGAAGAACCGTTCGACCCGCTCAAATGTCTCGCTCTTTTTCTTCGTGCCAGCCGCCATCTGCGAGATATCGGCATCGCTCAAACCAGCCGATTCCCTGCGGTATTTGTTTATTACGGTGTTTATATAGGTCGTTTTGCCTAATCTATCTATATAAGCGAATCCCGAATATTTCATTGACGCGGCGACCGCCCTGCCCACGGATTCGGCCGTAAGCTCCTCGCCGAACAGAGCCGCCCCGATATCCTCTAAGTTTAGCTCACCCTTATTGACGGCGGCCTTAATTGTCTGTGGCAAAAAACCCCAGATATCACGATACGCCGAGACGCCGATATCTTTCAACTGCGTCATCGCCGAAAACGGATTTGCAAGTGTGGTAATATAGCCCAGGTCTCGCAGGAATTTAAGATTGCGGTCGCTCACCGATTTCGGCTCGATAAGAGCCTGCAATAAACTGGCCAAATCCTCGCCCCGTTTACCGGGACTGCCCGCCGCCTCGCTTGGCCTGATATACTTTTCGTCGACATAGCTTGCCACCGATTCCGATAGGCTTTTCTGGTCGGCAACTGTTATCTTTGCGCTGACCTCGTCGAGTTTTTTCCACTCACTCTTGATATGCTCTGCGTAGTCTATTTCATTTAGCTCGCTAAAGCCCTTACCCATCAAAAAGACCTTGCCCGCCGTCTTGCCCGATAACGCGTTTAATCTGGTCAGGAGCCTGGATTTTTCACCACGCAGATTTACAAGATCCTTTGTCTCCTTGCCGAAAAACTCCCGCCAGCTAACCTTTTCGTTCATCTCTGTTATATAGTGCATCAGGGCTACCTGCGGACTTGCGTAGAATTCGCCCAGTTCGCTTGTGTTCTCGATACCCCTCTCTTTAGCGTGTCCCGCCCTCGATAACGCGATCCCGCTTGACGTATAGCCGCGAATCAGTGTATTAATCAACCGCAGCCTCTCGTCAGCTTCAAGCTGGCGTCCTTTTTTCTTTTCGGCGTTGCGTATAGCCTCGGCTATCTGCGAATGTGCCTCCGTGCCCCCGATGGCTTCCATAAACCCTTCTATATCGGTTATGTGCCTTGGCCCGTACCCTTGAGCGTATCTTATCTCCATCCCCACCCGGTTAGCCATTGCGAATATCTCGTTGAGTACCGCCCGAACCGCCGTAAATTCATCGGCGAACCCGTACCGCTCTGCAATCCTGTCGGCCTCGGTAAAGTCGCCATCCCGCCATGCAATGGCGAAATCGTCGAATTTGGCGGTATTATCCTTTTGAAACCGGTTTAGCTTCTCAAGCAACGGAACCGCCTCCCTGGCCATCGCCGCCGTCCTTGTCTTGATTTTATACTCGGTATATAAAACCTGCTGAAATACGGTCGGGCTTATCGCCTCGAGCCTGTTGGCTATCGGCACGGCCAGATATTCAAAGGTCTTTTTCGCCTGCTTTCCGCTCTTTGCCGCGCCCCTGCCGGCAAGTCTCTTGGCGTCATTCAAATGGCCGAAAAACCTGTTGGCAAATCCATCGAGGTATTTTGCCCGCTTCGGCCTTGCCTGCTGCTGATACAAGGCCTTATCGACCGCCGCCTTGGCTCTGATGCCTGCCTCTATCGCAAGCTGCTGCTGGCCTTTATAGACCCCCTTGGCGTCATTGACAAGAACCGGCTTTTTTGCCCCCTTCATACCCTGCAAAGCCCCCACCAGCCCCGCCGCCGCAAACGCCTCATCCGCCGCCGCCTTGGCTGCGTCAACCTCGGCCATCGCGTCGTTTTTATCCATCTCGTTTGAAATCTGGCCTGCCCTGCCTCTTGTCTCTTCGATAAAGGCGTTCACCCTGTCCGCCCCTTCGATATAGACATTGGCCACATATTCCTCCGCATCCTTACGGAAAGAAGCTTCCAGCTTGCTGACCGGCTGGGTATCGATCTGGAATTTAACTTCGCCCCGCTCATTCGCCGCGGGGGCTTGCCCCCCTGCATCGGGGGCGGGGTGGTTAAAAGAGGATTCGATGCCCAGAATGTCGTTTGTTCTTTCGATTATATCTTGCACTGGTATGATTTTATCTAATATAATTTCGTCCCAATTTGGGATTTCATTAAGGCCTGCTCTGTGTTCTGGTAGTTCATGGTCTGAAATCCTTATTTCTTGACCACTGGGCATCTTAAAGTAAATTGACCCTGATTCACCTTTGTTACTTTTGTATGTCTGTATCCCGCCGTTTTCTTTTATTATTTTTATGGCAACATATTTGGCGTGTGCATACCAATCGGGCTTAAAAAGACCAAGAGCATCGCGTCCCCATTCCGCCACACTATCAGCTAAACTGTTTAATCCTAAATCTCTAAAAGATTTGATTTCTTTTGAATAGGTTTGAGGAAATTGACTTTTCCGAAAATCTTCTTTTGAAAAACGAAATTCAGCTTGTAATTGTTGAAGTTTGTCTAAATCCCCTCCCAAAAAGTTATTGACCACCTCATCTCTTTTTACTTCCCAATCTTTTTTTGACTGTTTTAATCGATTTTGAATATCTTCAATAATAACTTTCCGGCCTGGTGTATCCAGTGGAATTTCGCTATTTGCCCGCAACCCAATATCTTGTGGGCGCTTTGGCTTTGGGTTTTCTTTTTCCCATTGAATGACCTGCGGTTGAACTTCATCCCACAACCCTTCAAGTCTTTGCAATTCGGCTGGTTTCACCGGCCCCTTTCCCGCTTCGGCTGTTTTTTGAGAGGCTATGTCGCGGGCAGCCTTTTTGCCTGCCATGCCGCCCATTGTATCATCTTCCGTCTGGAATTTCAACCCCGCCTTCTCTGCGTCCTCTGTGGCTAAATTCGGCTGTTCGACTTTCTGAATTTGGATATCTTTGGGGTTAAAAATGGTTATTTCTATTTTTCCTGAATCGTAAGTGGTTTTTATACCGCCATAATCCTGCTCTTTTAATTCGTCGATAGCCGTTTCTGTGGCTTTTTCACCGGAAATCCCATTAGACTCTAACTCTTCCACTCTATCATGAAATTTCGTTCTACTGAAATGATCAACGGAATAGCCCTCATTTTCAAACAATTTGATATTGGGCTTAAGTTTTATTTCTATGACATCTTTGCCGTATATTTTGGCGAAATTTTTATCCGGCGAAAGTGATATGGAGTTTCCAAATTCGCCCCGTTCCCCTTTGAAATTTCTACTTTTGAAAGTAAATCCGTTTTTCAAAATAGATTCTGCATTATCTGTACCGTGATATAAAATACTACCGGCTGTTTGCCTTCCTGATTCAACGTTCGATGTTGAGCGTTCGATGTTCGATGTTCTGCCTTTTAACTCGCCTGCGGCGACACCCTCAAACACACTTTTATAAGTAAGCCCCTCTTTTTTTAACGCCGCATAAATCTTTTTTAAAAGCTCCGCGATCCTCTCAAACGCCCGTGAAACTATTCCCCCTGCTTTATCCCCTCTACCCTGTACCCTATCCCCTAACCATACCCCGAACCCTTCCGCCTGCATATCCTCATTTTCGCCAAACTGGGCAGCGACCGCCGCCCGTTCCTCATCGGTCAATAGCTCCGCCAGCGCGTGATACGATTCATGACCCGCCGTTGTGATATCCGCCGGCCTGCGATTTTCGTTATACGCAAACGCAAGCTGTATTACCTTGGCCCCGTCCCCATCGAAATAGAACGCCCCCCTTGCCTGCTGCGCCGCCGCCTGCTGACCTTCCGCACCTTCGGGCAGTTCTATATTTTCGACCGCCCTGATTTGTGCCGCAATCCCATTCGCCTCTAAAATCCCCCGCACCGCCCCAACCACCGCATCCCTGTATTCCGCCCCCATTTTCCCTTCTGTGCCTTTTATTTCTTCTGTGCCTTCTGTGGTGAATGGCTGTTCGGCTGTTTCCTCGTCGAAATCCTCGTCAATCCCGTAACGGCTGGCCGATGCGGCAAGTTCGCCCCTGTCCCCGCCATCCTTCAGTATCGCAAGCCTGCGCTGGGTATATTCAAGAAGTTCGCTATTTTGCCCGCCCTCCATCGCTGATAGGTCAGTTAATTTTGCCTTTGTCTCTTCGACCCGGCTATTTAGTTCCTCGACCGTAAACGGAATCAATTGTTTCGCTTCCAGTCCTGCCTCTATCGCGTCATCGAACGCCCCACTTTTGGCGTTATAGACCGCCGCGCGAGCCGTGGCCGCATCGATGCCGGGATGATCTTTCATAATCCTGCGTACCATCTTCGCTTCGCTGCCAATCTCGGCTGCCCCAAACCCAACGGTAAGCCCCGGAAAACTCCAAAGCGCCTCGCCCAGTCCGCCAATCTCCGGGCTTATCACATCGTCCCACCAGTTCACATCCGGCGCATCCTCTGTAAGCGATGAGGCAAACGCCATGCCCGCGACCTTCAGGCCGCTTTGCTGAATCTCTTGGCCGTATTCTTTGCCGAAATTGACCAGCCCACCTTTGAGCTTACCGGCCAGATAATTTGTCAAACCCTGCTGCGCCTTTGCGACCGCTTTTTTCCTGGCCGCACCGGTCAATCCTTTCGTCCACTGGCCCGCCTGCAGGAACTCTACCGCCGCGACCGGCAGGGCAAGGATTTTCGCTGTATTCGTGGCCGCCTCGTCCTCGAATCCCAGATCGGCCATATCGGTATAGATATCCGTCGCCGTCAGCATATACCAGTATTGAAAGCTCGCTACGGGGCTTTTTGCCGCTATCGTCAGTCCTGCGCTTGCCAGTACATCTGGCGCAATTGAAAGTGTGCCGTAGAACAGTTTGCCGGGTATGCTTTCCCCTTTAACCGGATCGCCCGCTTCAAGTGCCTCTTTACTCTTTTTGCGGCCTATTACCCGCTCTTTCATTCGGCTTGTCGCTTCCTGCATAATCAGCAAAGATTCTTCCGCCGTCGGCTCTCTGCCCTCCCTTGCCTTAAATTCGCTAAAGGCCTTCATCTGCTCAATTGGCTGGCTTAATGTTTTTTCCGGCACAACCAAGGTTCTAAAATCCGTTATATTCTGCGCCGATCTGCCGATACTTCGTTTTAAGACCTCCGCTGTCTTGCCGAAAACGCCCCGTTGTTTTGGCCTGCCCATCTGGCTGATATAGGAATTGAACAGTTCCTCTTTTTCCCTCGAAAGATTGCCCCTTACAATATCCCAGTCAACCGTATTATCGCCCGCCGCGTACCTCTGCGCAGCCCTGTAAATCTCGGGATATATCCCGCTTTCTATAAGCCTTTTATCCGAATACCATTTTCGAATCAATTTACCCAACGGCTTGATGTCGTTCGGTTCTTTATCGCCCCAAAGCCCCGTCACCAGCGAATCGTAGAGAACCGCCGCACTTTCGACCTCCATCCCCGTAGCGCCCGCTAAATACGTCGCGTTGGCCGCCCTGATAGTCGGCCCGTTAAAAACCGGCTTTCCGTCCGCCGAATAGCCTCCCGTCATAAGTTTTTTCTTATCTACCGGCAGAAACTTATAACCCATTTCGGCTCTTTTTGCCCTGTTCTCTTTGACCAGTTCCCACCTTTGGCTGTCGTCCATTTTACTGATGGTCTTATCGTCGGCGTAGTTAAGTGCCTCGTCGTATAACGCCATATTGGGCACTTTCCCGCCCAGTCTCTTACTGTAATCAAGTTGCTCTTTGCTAAACAGTTCCCGCTCGGCAAGTTCGGCCTGCTCAATTTTCTCAAAGAACGGCTCGTAAACAGCCCCCTCCGCGGCAAGCGTATTCCATGCCTCGTTTTCTTTGGCCTGTTCGACCTCTCTAAAAGTCTGTGCGAACCTGTCCTTTTTCTGCTTATCGACCGCCGCGAATGTTGTTGCAAAATCTGCCATTTTTTAATTTCTTCGTGCTTTCTTCGTGTCCTTCGTGGTTAATCCTCTATCGTGTATCCATCCTTTTTCATCAGTCGCTTTACCTCCGCTTCATCGCCATTGGCAAGGTCGTAATATTTACTGACCGCCTCGCTATCAACCGTCTTTACGCCGCCGCCGGTATCGCCGACCGCCTCGGCCAACTGCTCGTTTCGCAGCTTTTCAAGCTTTGCCTTATCCCTGCCGCCCGGACGAAAGAAACTGACAAAGCTGCTAAGCTGCGCCTTCTGCTCGAACGGCTGTGTTAATTTCTGGATTTTTTCCGATACCATTTCGTCCCATACCGGGTCGTTCACCTTATCGGCGTTAGCCTCTGCCCAGCGAGTAAACTCCTGTGTGACAGTCCGCCACGCCTTTTCGTTGGCCAGTTTATCGACCGTCTCCATATCAGAGGGCTTCAATCCGACAAACGAACCGGCGCTTCGCAGCCCGTAAATGGTCTTTAGCCCGTTGACGACACCCTCGTTTTTGAGGATATCGGATTCTTTATTCTTGCCTAAAATGCCTTGAAATTCCTTGTAATCGCCGATACTTATACCTTTACCTACCATCGCCTCCAGTTCGCCCTCTTTAATCGAATCTGGGTTGTTTGTGACCTTTTTGAGTGTATTCCAGTAAACATCCCAGGTCTTTTCGTTAAGCTCTGTTTCGCCGCCTTTTGTCTTGGCCCCATCCAATAGCGACGTCCAGCTCGTCTTTGAATTTTCCCCTGTAGCCTCAAACGCGACCCCGTCTTTGCCGCTATTTATAAGCGTCCTCGCGTCGGCGTACCGCTTCTCTGTAATGGCCTTAAAGACCTCATTGCCAAGCGCCTGGCGGTTTTGTCTCAATGCCTCCTGTTCGCCCGCCCTGGCGTCCTTTACGTTATCCTCGATATCCCTCAAAAGGGCAGCCGCGTCCTCCCGCTTCATACCTCCCGCTATAAGATTTTCCCTGACCACAGGGTCACGCAGCATCTTTTCCGCCGCCGGGTAACCATCCTTTGCCGCGATAGCGAACGCGTCGACCTCGATACTGGTTTTTAGCTTATTTTGGATCGCCTTAACAAACGTGTTGTCGAGGTTAAGCATCTGCGTCTCTAACTCGTTTTTACTAAGTACCCCGTCAATATGCAGTTGCTTAAGGTAGGCAACGGCCCTGTTCAGTTGAATCTTTTTTTCCTGTTCGCTGTTCGCCGCGACAAAGTTATCGGCAAATATCGACGTCTTCGCCGGAATGGCCGCCCTCTCGTCCTGAATGATACTTCGATCCGCCGCAAACTCTATCTGCATACCGTGACTGTTCTGCAATCTTTTGAATTCGATCTGGAGGTCTTTTATTGCCCTTGGATTCTTTTTATCCGCCATAATCTCGGTCGTGGTCTTTTTATGCCAGTCGTCAAACTTCTTGCCGCGCCCCGCGTAATCGGGATCCTTATTAAGCTCGACTATCTTATCGCGAAAATCGGTCTCATAGGCCAGTATCCCGTCCGTGGTTTCTTTTGTCGCCTGAATACTGTTTATCCTCTGCCCTTCCTCGAAATTGGCTATGCCCAGTCTCGATACGCTTCCGGCAAGCCCCGATAACGCGCCCGCCTCGTTATTGTACAGGCCGGGATTTATCTTAACCTCTCCAACTTCGCCCGTCGGTAAAACCTGTCTTTGTCCTTTTGCTATCGGCATTTTCTTTAATCTCTAATTTCTAAACCCTAAACCCTAAACTTTTTTTCATCAGCGTAATCTGCGTAATCAGCGTTAAAATTGGCTGTTTCCTTCGTGTCTCTTCGTGTCCTTCGTGGTTAAGCATATTCTTTTTTCCTGCTATTCAGTATCAAAGCGTCCGTCGCACCGCCGAACAGCGCCTGCCCTATCCCCAGCCTGCCCGCCCTTCGGGCCGAATTTGCCGCAAGCCTCGAGGCTACCGCCTCGCTTCTCTTCTGGTCAGCCGAAGTCCTTGCGTTGTAGCCGGTCATCTCGCTATCGAGCACTCCTTTTTCCAAAACGTCAAGGTCATTTAATAAGGGACTACCCGCCATACCAACGCCGCTCTTGCCGTAAGCGACCCTATTGGCCGCTAATAGTTGCCTTGTCCTGTCCTTCCGCTCGGCCTGCTCGGCAAGTCCCGCCTTTTCTATCTGGCCGGCCGCCTTCTCATCGACCGCCGCGTTATATTTATTTATCGCAGCACTCGCCTTACCCTGCTGCCTTGCCGCCATCGCGTTCATCGTCGTGCCCGCCGCCATTACTCCCAATGTTAGAAGGTCGAACCGAAACCTTGCATGCGCGAAGAAAATTCTTCCGCCACGCTCTATCAATTCGACATCATCGGGAACGTACCTGCCCGCCTGCCTTACAAAATCACGCAACCACTTATCTTCGTGCATCTTCGTGTCCTTCGTGGTTAAACTGTTTTATATATAGATAATAATCGCCTCTTTTTCCCTTTTTAACAAACCCCATCGCCTCCAGCAATCTCTGCGACGCCGTGAAATTAACTCTCGACAATGCCCGCAGTTTTTTTAGTCCGCATTCCGGCACAATAAAATCATAAAGAACAGTCCTCATACTCCGCAGAGTCTCTTTGCTGTATCGGCGGACCTGCTGCGTAAATATCGCCCACACCGTCCCGCAGCTATTGGCCGAAAAAGTCACCCCCGCCGCCCCGATAATATCTCCCGCCTCTGATTTTCCATCAGCGTAATCTGCGGAATCAGCGTTTAACCCGGCTGTTTTATTTTCTTCCGTGTTTTTCGTGGTTAAAAACGCCGTATATCCGAACCCTTTATTTTCACAAACTAAAGACCAGTATTTGACCCATTCGCCGCTTTTACCGCGCAGCTCGCTATCGACCGCGTTTGCCGCGATCAGCTCTGCATCCTTGGCTGTAAATTCTCTAAACTTTAACATTGCTATCCCCGCTCAAACGCCGCGGCGGCTTTTAACTTTTTGATATTTAATCTGTATTTTTTCATTTTGCTTTTTGATTTTTTATTTTATCCCAATGAATCCTTCAGATACGGCTTACTCAAATCAGGCGGTTTCAGCATCCCCGGCGTAGTAAGCTGCGTAGCCGCCCTGCCCTGCTGGCGTCGAAGTTTCTCACGCAGGTTATCCTTGGCCGCTGTAACGCTTTTATCGCCCGCCGTGGGCGTAATAGCCGCAGGCGACACCTTGGGCACATCGCCGCCGCCAAACTTTCCATACCGCTTTCTTTTCAAGAGCCATTTTAAGTTTTCAGTTATTCGCATATAAAACCTTTTTAAAATCCGTTTCTTAACCGCTGATTACGCAGATTCCGCTGATTTTTTTGTTTTTTTTCATTTTCTTAATCCGTGTAATCCGCGAAATCCGCGGTTAATTTCTTTTTCTTCGTGTTTTTTGTGGTTAAATATTTTTTCATCCCATCATCGCATCAAGCGGACTGCCCGCCTCGATCTGTTTACCCATCGGCCCTGCCGCCTTTGCCATATTTCCCGCCATTTCGGCGTTCTCCATCGCCTCCTGACGCGCTGCCTGCTGTTCGAGTATCGCCTTAACCTCTTCATCCGATTTGAAGTACGTCTGTTTCATACCCTGGCTGATACCGGCGTCCTCGATAAGTTCCATCTCGTTTATCTTTACAAGCGCCTGCGGCCAAATCGCACCGATCGCCTGCATTAACGGCAGTGCGTTGACAATCCCTTTGCTCTGCATGACCGCCCGCTGCATCTGCGCCAACGGCCCGATATAGCTGATATCCACCTTGCCGCCCTCTTCGAGCAGTATATCCGGAGGCTGGGGCATTCTGCCTGCCATCTGCTCGAACGCGAACTGGATATCGACCGCCGGCTCTAAAACATGTTCTTCGTATTCGCCCACGATCGCCGACATAAGGCTTGCCTTTTCACCGAGCATCTGGCTTGCCTGGTATGCGGTAATATTCTTAAATTCCCCGCTGCTAAGCAGCTCAAAGAACCTGATAAAGAACTTATCATCTATGGAACTATGAATCCTCTCCGCGTAGTCATCGGCCAAGGGCCAGTTCTGCGCCTTATCTGATAGGGGTCTTACATCCTCATCGGTTTTTGCAAAATACGTCCTGCCGCCTGGATTAGTCTTGAACTTATTCCGCAGGTTCTCGTGAATGAGCCATCTGCCCTCTATCGCTATGGCTAATAGCTCAAGCTGCTTTTTACCTATCTGGTTTACCTGCAATCCCTCGGTAAGGGCGTCGGCTGCGATACTTGTCCCGTAGGCAAGCCCATCTTCCCTGCCCTGCCGCCAAAGAAGAGGAAACCAGTCCATACCGCTTTTCTGTAAAAGCGAATCCTTCTTGGAATGCGCCCCGCTTTCAAGGATATAAAATACCTTATACGGCTTATCCTCCGGCAGGAGACTATCCGGATTGGGCTTTACATTCTTATAGATCGCCAGCAGGCATTTATATTCGGTAAAGGGCTGACCCTGCCCCTTGCCCTGCGCGTCCCTCAATACCTGGCTTGGCAGCTTATCGGCTCCGAACTTTTCCAATAGCGTAATCGCCGCCATCTTGAATTCTCTCTGATAGACCGCCCCGCTTCCGTACTGATCATCTGCTATCCAGCTTTCGCCGGGATGGACGGTATGATATACAATCCTGCCTTTTGCCATATCAATTTCCGGTACCATCGCCCCCGTTCCGAAAGTGCAGGCGTCTTTACCCTGCCATACGCTGGAACCGTAGAAATTACTGCGATTAAACGACCATAGAACCTGCTCTGTCGATTCCTGTAAATACTTTTTGACCTCGTCGTTATTTAACAATCTCTGGTTACTTGTCGTAAATTGCAGCCACGGCACCGACCGGCTTATCATGTTTCCTTGCAGCCCAAGAACGAATTTATTGACCGCGTTGGCCGGATGCCCGTCATAGACCTTTGCCCCGTATTTTTGACCCTTCATCGCCTGCCGCAAAAGGTCGTATCTTCTGGGCAAAAATAACTTAGCCTCGACATCCCAAAGTCCCTCGTAGAACTTTCGGATATTGCGAAGCTGACCGTTATGGCTGCTTATCGCCTTTACTATTTTTTCATCGCTATCAAACTGCGTAAAATCAATCATAACATACTCCGCTCATGCGCCGCGGCGGCTTGGGTTAATAAATCAGCGTAATCTGCGTTTCTATTGGCTGTTCTCATAAATCAAACTCCGTCGTAATCGATAGTATCGTACACGGCACGGGCAGCTCGTTTAAGATATAGATATCGCCCTGCGTGTCCCAGTCTCCGTCAAAGTCTATTTCCTTATCGCCGCTGTATAACGGGCTTGCCGCCTCCAGCAGATCGTCGGCATCGCGAAACACTATATTGTCGTATTCCGTCCAGCTTACCCCCGCCCGACAGCTAAGGCTCTTATTAAACCGCATTGTAAGTTTCGTTATCCTCTTTTCCCTGCCCGTAAGATTCCCGCCCGGCACTTCAAGCCGCTGCGGCAGTAATTTGGCCGTGTAGCCAAGTCCGATATGAACCTTATTGTAAAAATCGGCAAGTGTCACGGTACCGGAACTAACCGTCTCTGTGCCGTAATAGCCCCCGTCTGCTGCGACCTGAACCGTTTGGCCCTCTAAATGGCTAAGCGTCGTAAATGTATTCTCTACCTGCTCGCACGATCCACCGCTTGTATATGTAGAAAACGCACTGGAATTTATCGCGACTGCGTTTGTCTTATCGTACAGGGTGAAACTATTTAACCCCGGCGAATCGACGGTAAAGACCTTATTATTTAACTGCGTCATTCCGCCGACGCTTGAAAACCGAATCTGCTCGCCATCGGCGAAGCCGTGACCTGCCGCCGTGACAACCGCCGGATTTGCGTTTGTAACGCCGGTTATCGTAACACTGTCGCCGCCGTCGAAAGACAGGCTTGAATCGACTAATATCGCGTCCGCCTGATCCGAGCCAAAATCTCTCGCACTGAACTGCTCAATATACCGGTAATCTGTGCCGTCGATAGTCCTCTTTACCGAAACCCACACCTCATCTTCGCCATCGCCGGGTATTACCGCAGCCGATTCAATGTCGCCATCTGTAACTATCCGGCTCCACGCGGTGACATTCTGTTCCCTGTTATAGGTAAGCTCGGCCAGGTATCCATCGCCCGTAACGCACCACAGTATCGGGTCGGGCGTCTTGGAAAACGCCGTCTGCGTTATCCCTGTGCCTGTTATATGGTCGGCAAGTATGGTCATATCAGGACTGACGTAGCCATCCTGCTCGAACGAATAGGCCATTTCCCGAATCTTCTTGCTCTGCCTCTGCACGTACAAAACGACGTTCTCGGTAAGCTGCGGCTGGAGATATTCGCTTCCGTAGCTCGACTGCCTTCGGCATACCGGCGGAACCGACGGGCTAAGAGCCTCTCCGTTATTGCCGCCGTTTAGTTTCCACTCCCCGCCCGAAGTCCCCAATAGCAGCGAATTTGCCGCCGCCATCCAGTATATCGCGTTCACCTTATCGCTTGCGATTGTGTAGCTTATCGCCTGATCGGCCTCGGCGCCTGCGTAAAAGTTCGGCCAATCGTTCGTCTGGCTCATCCATATAGTCTGCGGGCTGTTCCTCGTGCCCGCAAAGGCGAGCCGCTCTTCGTAGAACGCTACAGCCCGCGGATACCCTTCATCTTCGCTAAACGCCCCTTCCGCCCATCTGGCCGTCGCCGTCGTACCACCAAGGGTATTAACTACCGTCGCCGTTGCACTTGTTGCGCTTGTGACGGCCGTTATGCGGACAACGCCCTGTATCTCGTGGCTAAAGGCGTAAAACCGCACGTATATCGTTCCGGATATGTGGCTTTCCATATTCAGCCGGTACACCGCGTCGTCTCTTTCCTCTATGCCCGGCGCCTGCCGGTTATCGTCGTTTACGCTCGATACTATATATTCATCTGTCCAGTTTGTACCATCGTAACTTTTTTCCAGCTTCAATACCCCGTTCCATGTCCCGTGCGTGGTAAGCTCCCACCTGCGGCCCAGTTGAACCGTCGGGCCGGCCTCCGTTCCGGTATCGGTACCCGACCAGTACGGCAGTGCCTTTTCAGTCCCTATGGTATGATTTATCTGCCACAGCGCCCCGACGTGATTGGCATCGAATATATCATCGCTTGCCGTAAGTGTTATCGTGCCGGTCGTCGCCGACGGCGTTATTGTGATATCGGTCGTATTCTCGGCCAGAAACGGCCCACGCTGGAAATCGACCGCCGATATAGTCCAGGCCGTGTGACCCGTCCTTGTAAGCTGACGCGGAGCATAATCGGGATGGACTATATACATCACATCGGCGGACTGAATATACTGCAATTCAAATAGATCGCTTTTATCGTAAGGTGAAACTATCTCATAAGCGCTGCCGCCGGATGTTATCTGGCCGCTATCTTTATAGAACCTTATATACTCATCGCCGAATTCGAGGATATAGGCCTGTTCGGTCGAATACTCAAAAGGTATCAATCTGACTGTATCGCCCGCAGTCTTGGCGGTTGCAATATAGGCCGTCCCTGGCCTTTTTGTTACGCCTCCGTGCGAGAGAACAAGGAAATTTTCAAGAGTCCGGCATCCGCTGTAATACTTTTCAATATCGCTCCTGCCCTCGAGCAGTGGCGATAGTTCCCCCCCGTTTAGCGTATTTGTCGTCTGGCGATAAGCCGCCGCAGGGGCGGCAAGAAACAAGACACAAGACACAAGAAACAAGAATTTTAACCACGAAGAACACGAAGTTCCACGAAGGCTTTTAATTTCTAATTTCTTATTTCTCATTTTCATCTTGTTGTTATTCCCGTACAAATACCACCCTTGAAAGTCATCGTTGATACTGTCCCTGCCGCCGTACCATCAAAATTATAAGTACCGTCAGCTACCGCCGCAGTTCCGCCGCACTTAAAGCCTGTTCCTGCCTCTATCGTAGTCGAACCGAGGATTGCACCGGTAACGTCGAGAGGTACGGTAGGGGCAACGGCAGAACCGACCCTAAGATAGTTGCTTACGGCGACATTTTGAGAAGTGCCGTCTATTGTGATGGCGGTAATATCGTTTGTTTTTAGGATAAGGGCATACGCTCCAGCTCTGCTTCTTACAATACAGGGCCTTCCATAGCTCTCAAAAATTCCATTAGTTCCGGCCTGCACAGAAAATATGCCATTGGCAGGATTAAACACGACGGTGTCACATTCAAAATATAAATTGTCGGTTGCCAATAACTTAACGTGGGTTGTTCCATAATGCAGTATCCTAAAACTTGTCGTCCCATTGTCTTTACAAGTCAGCCAGTCGCTTCCGTTAACAGTATCATAATTATCGACTAAAGGTGCGGTAGACGTCAGGCCGTCGAAAGTCGGGATGCTTGTGCTTTTTACCGCTTGGTCCTGCCCATCGAGATAAGCCCATTCGCTCGTTGCAAGCGTATCGGCCCCTATAGTAAAGGAATTGGCTGTTATACCAAACACACCCGCGTTCCAGTTGCCCGATAATCCCCTTGTCCCGTCTGCTAATAGATACTGTGTGTGGTCGTCGGCGGCCAGCCCGTACAAACTGCCGTGGTGGATATTGACGTCGTTTATTTCTAAAGTCGTGCCGTTAAGCCAGAAATCGTTGATATCGTAATCGAGCGAAAATACTCCCGCCCCGTCGTAGACAACAGGCGCGGTAGCCGAAAGACTGGACATCTTTATAAAATCCAGTTCGTAATTGAAGCCGTCAATATTTGTCGTGAAATTCTGGACCGTACTGCTTGTCACTTCGCCAAGACAAGAGCCGCAGATGACACAGAGAACACAGAGAACACAGAGAATTATTTTTAACCGCTGATTACGCAGATTCCGCTGATTGTCATTGCGAGCGCAGCGAAGCAATCCCCTTCGTGTCACTTCGTGCCCTTCGTGGTTAATCATTTGTTTCTTTCTGCCAGTCGGCTGCGAATATCGCAAAATCCAGAAAATCTACTATTCCATCACCATTCATATCGCTGTCGCCCACGCATTTTTTTTTTAGAGGTACGCCGCCCTCTGACCATGTAACGCCGCCGGTTATAGTGCCATTGACCGTTTCTGTAATATCCGTAACCGTATCGCCCGACCCATCATCGGCATTTGTCCCCCAGCTTAACCCAGTCTCCGTTCCGGCCATAATCGCACCGACGCCCTGATTGTAAATAGCCAGTATCTCCGCCCCCGATAATGCTTTTTTGTATATGCGGATGTCGTCAAGTGAGCCGTTCAGGAAAACACTGGAATCATCGTAACCGACAAACAACGGCTCGCTCGGGCTGCTCAAACTTCCGGTAACATTATCTATCGGAGACATTTCGACCAATTGGATTGTTCCATTTAGATACGCATTGGCGAAACCAGACCTGTCGGCAGTAAAAACCACATGGCACCACACACTAGGTGTAACGGTGCAATTAACCGTTGCGGAATTGATGCCATCGTTGATATTTAACGCAAGTTTATTAGCATAAATACTTGATTTATAAATACTATACTGCGTATATCTGCGTAAAATAGGCCCCGAAGTCCACTTCGCCCAGAACGCTATACTAAAATTGCCCGTACCAAAATCCAACGCGGCATTATCCGGCACGGTTACATATCCGGTCGAACCGTCAAAGGTAAGATAATGCGACGTATCGGTTTGATATCTTCCGCCGTCTATCGCAAGGCAGGTAAAACACAAAAGCAATACTAAAAAATACCGCATAATTGCGTCCTTCTTAATAGCCGTAAGCTATGCAATATATCTTCAGGTTGGCGTTTGACCTGCTGTAAATTCGACACCATGCCTTTTTCGCCGATTGCCGGTCGAATATAAAGGCCGCGCAATCATTGGTCAGTGCGTCATTTTGAGCTGTCACGCCCCCCTTCCAGTCGGTTGTAATCGCCCCCAGCGTATCGACCCAGCAATAGCGAAACGCAGCATCGCCGTCATTCAATTCGGTAAGCGTTACAGGGTCGTGCGAAAGCTGCATGGCCCCGACGGTAGCGTCGCCGCTTGCGACAATCTGCGCGTTTCCGCCGTAATCGGCCACATAAAACTGATAACTGAAAGTGCTGTCATTAGGCTCGTTAAGGTCATTAACCTCATCAACTACCACATATTGAGCGTAGAACATCACTTTTAGTCCGTTCGCCCACGCCGGTATATCCGGCCGCCAATCCTGGCACACCGACCAGCTTGCCGTATTGACATCAAGAGCCGTGTCGTTCGAATCAGCCTCCGATATCAGCCATGCCCCCTTCTGAACCGTCTCAAGCTGATAGCCGTCCGCCCCGACGGCAAACGCCGCAGGAAACAGTAGCCAAAAAACAAGAAACAAGAATTTAAACCGCAGGTTTCCACATATTTTCACAAATTTATTTTTGTAATCTGCGTAATCAGCGTTTAACTCGTCTGTTTTCTTTTTCATTTTTATTTACCCTTTACTTTCTTCTTTTAATCCGTGTAATCCGCGTAATCCGCGTAATCCGCGGTTTATTTCTTTTCTTCGTGTTCTTCCTGTTTATTCCATATCGCGGTCGGCGGCATTGACAATATCCGTATTGCCGTCGTCTATTCGTTCATTATTGCTGTTTACCCTCGCTCCTCTGGCCGCGTTTCCGCTCTTGGCCTCGTCGTAGGCCTGGTCCCACAAAAATACCAGTTTGTTATAAAAGGCCTTGCCCTCCGGATTCATCGGGCCCGATAGATACTGCGCGATTCTTATAGCGACCAGCTTCTTAAAATACGCCGGCCATACGGCGGGATTATCGCGAAGTACGATATACTTGACGAAAACCTCCTCTTCATTGCACACTATACAATCCGTCTGAATCGCCCCATCGATATAGACTTCCTCGTCGAAATCATATTCGATATCATCCTCGTCCTCATCGACGGTCGCTATGATCCGGCGGCAGTTTTCCGGCTTGCCGTAGTAGTAATCGTATTTACCGAACGCCGGAGTTACCGCAAGCCTGGCAAGCTCGGCGCGGGCTACGGCGAACCGCCAGTCGATGGGCAGGTCAAAGACCTCTTTGATGCACTGGTCGCCGACGGTATTAGCTTCCCTTGCCGCCTTGGTATCGTCACTAAGACTGGCAAGCTTTTTCGCCCCTATCATAAACAGGGCAAGATTTACGGTTTGTATATCGATCGCCATTTACTGAAACCTTTTTAACCGCTGATTACGCAGATTTCGCTGATTGTTTTTTCAATCCGTGTAATCCGCGAAATCCGCGGTTTACATACTAAAAAAGGGGCGGTTTCCCGCCCCGTTAATTTATGGTAAATCCGCCGTGATATCGGTGTAGTTAATACCCCAAGCGTTTGCTTCATCAGCAGCACTGTCAAGAAAAGCTGATGCGTCGCCAGCGGCATCAGAAGATGCGGCATGGGTATCGTCAACGAAAATGTTTGTGCAATTAGCGGATAAGGTTATCCCCCATCCCGCAGCAGTATCATCAGTCCCGGCAATGCGATTACCTTCAATTCGCATATTGCCAACCGTACCGGACAGGTTAATTGCCGGATTAGTAGATGAGCCAATATCGGCAAAGTAGTTATTCAGTATTGACCCGCCCGTACAGTTTCCGGCGATATCAATGCCCGACTGATCGCAACCGCTCATCGCAGTACCGTAAAATGTGCAATTTTCCACAACCAAATACGGCGCGTCGGCGCCCGCCGGTATTGAAATACCGTCGTTAGCCGGGGCATCCGCATCGCGTCCGATTACACAATCGTGGATATAGTTACCGTAAGCTCCGGTAGTACAGTCAACAAAATCAATGGCGGCTACAGTCTGGTCTCCGCCGCCGATAACCAAATTAGCTATCTCAACCCTGTCGCCGGAATCGGTAAATGTAATACCGGCAACGGCGGAAGCCGGTTTAATTCTCGGATACGGCATACCTTTTACCGCGTTGCCTATAAGATGGACAAACGACTTGTCTATCGTTAATGTCGCTCCGCCGCCGCTAAAATCATAGATCAATACCCAGTCATCTACGGTATTACTGCACGCGGTAATCGCCTCGGCGATAGTCTTAAACGCCGCTGCCGGGCTCTTACCGTTTCCGGAAGAACCTATATTGCCGTCAACATACCAAACGGCGAGAGGCATGGCTGAACCTGCTACGCTTCTACCAGAGACAGCCAGAATTATCTCCTGACATTTCTGCTGATATTCCTGCCGTTCGAGAACTGAACCGTCTGGATTTGAAACAATTGTCGATGAATCCACCACATTATCAGCGTCAGTAGGAACGCCAACAATACCGGCCAGTCCGGTCGCGGTATCAGCGACGGTAGTACCGTTTGAACCAAGCGCGTCAACGAGAGATTTGCTGGTTGCCAGTTGTGTACCAAGAGCTACACCGCCAGAGGCAATAAATGAAGCCAATGATGCGGCAGTAGGAGCGGTTGCAAGGGTTACTCCGTCAATCTTCAATAATTGATCCGATAGCGCCTCTAAGGAATCAGTGGCGTTGTCGTAAGCGGTAATATCCGGAGTAATACTTTTGACCATAATTTTAGCCAAAGCTGAATCTGTGGCTATTGTGGCCGGATATGCGCCTGTACCGTCCGCGGTGTAATACAGTTTGGCGAGAATATCCGCCTCCGAACCTGCCGTTACGCTCTGTGTACTGATAGCGGGCAACGGCGGAACAAGGATTGCGCTTTTGTCGGTAGTGTTTATGGCGTAGTTTTCCGCGCATACCATTGAACCCGGGTCAAGGATAGTAACACCCGCCGTCCCAAATGTATCAGAATACAGTACATTTTTAACACAAAAACCAGTTGCGGCTGCGGTAAAGTTAATAGCTGGAACTCCGGTTGCTGTTTGCAGAATAGCATTATATCCAATAAAACAGTTAGTGTTTATCTGGTTTGAATAAATCGCGCCAGTTGTAATGAAGTTACCCTGTATATCGTTGTTGACAATCGTAAGCCGATTAACGACGCCCGCCGATGCCAGAATAGCATTGACGCAGCCGGTAGTAGATACGGTACTAACCATCTTATTGCCTTCAATGGTTACATAGTCCGAGCCGGACGCAAGAGTAATCATATTGATAAACTCATAGGTCGATGTCCCCGGATTCACAAATTCGCATCCGGTCAAGGTAAACGCATCGCCAGTGGCGGAAACCGAAAAGCCCGTAACTACCGCACTTATTCCGGCGGTGAACCGGCAATTATAGACCATCACCGCATTATCGGAAACTATCCAGGTGCCAGCGGCAGCAGTCCATGTGAACGTTGGCCGCAAATCACCACTTCCGTAGCCGATAATCGTTACGCCGCTTTTGTCGCAAGTTACAGTTCCGGCTCCTGAAATATTTTCGGCATGTCCCTCCGCGACATAGATTACGTCTCCGGCATCATCAGTGCACAAATCAATCGCCTCATCGAGTGTAGCGACCGCGTTTGACCAGCTTGACCCGTCGCCCGCGTTGGTAACGCCCGAATCGACATAGAATATACTGCCCGTACCCGTCACGGAACCGCCGGAAACAAGTCTATCTATCGCCTTTGCCCAGCCCCAGCCGGTATCCTTTGCGTCTCCGCTTCGAAACCAGTCGGCGGTCGGCTTTTTCTCAATGTTAAAGCTTGTCGCCGCGCCTAAAGCACTGGCACAAACCAGCAGCAGACAAGCGGCAACAAGCAACCAGTTAATTTTTATCTTTTTCATTTTTATACCTCATTTTTACATTTTGAGTTTTGATTTTTGATTTTTTTAAAAAAGGGGGTTTTCACCCCCGTTTTTATACTGTGTCGTCCATATCTGTCGCCGCGATATTGCGTTCCGGCGCATGTCCGAGCCGAACCTGCCAGATCCCGGCGGTGACGGCCTCTGATACCTTGGCCAGTCTTACGCCAAGATACCGCTTGTAAACGACCGCTGGCAGCGGAATCTCTATAACCGTACCGGCAGCCAATTGCGAGACGTTGAGAATACCGCTTCGCCACAAAACTCTGGCGTTGCTTGATATTGCCGCGTTATCGGCGTCCTCAAGCGTTATTTTCACGCCGCTTGCCGCGCCTGTGAACGCGGTAGTTACGTGGATAAAGACAGAGGGCTTTTTATGCCCGCCCGCTATCTGCATCCCGTCGGCTCCAAGGTCCTTGACATTTGTACTAAGTGCGACGTCGGCTGCGAAACTCTGGCTAAGTCCGCCGGCTCCATCGTGTGTGAAATATTCGTTAATATCGAACATCGTAAAATCTCCTATTTTAAATTTTCAATTTCCAATTTTTTCCTTCGTGTTTCTTCGTGTCCTTCGTGGTTAAACGGCTGTTTATGTAATCTGCGCGCCGGTATTGGGAATGGTCGTAGTCGATAGTTCCCTTACCGGAATGCCCCAGAACCTTGTCACCGGCCTTGCGAACGGCCCTTCGCCTTCCATCTGTGTGGCGTAGTAGGCGTTGCCCTTGACATTGGCCCGTTTCATTATCTGGGCCTTGACGGTCCGGTTGCAGTAGATAACCGCGCCCTCTCCGCCGTATTCCATATCGTTATAGGCGTCGATCAGGACCTCTTCGTCGAACGAAAAGTCATCGACCCCGTCGATATTACTGGTGGAGATATTGACGATTCGCTTGATGCATCGCGGGTCGTGGATAAACAGGCCGTTATTGACCTCAAACCACGTCCTGTACATCGGAAGCTGCTTTGTCGAGGCGTTCGGGTCTGTTTCGAGGTCTTTACTGTAATCCTCGACCTTGATGGGCATTGAGCCGCCGGCGGGGCTATCGTTACGCGGATAGGTCAGGTTGACCTTTTTCGCGCCCCACTGCACGATATAGATACTTGTCTTATTGGCCGTGGCGCTTGCGTTGCCGCCCGCGTTGTCATAGACATAATCGCTTGACAGCGTGTTGTAATCGGCCCGGTTGTTTATACCGTTGATCTGGATGGGGTTAGTTGCCCGGTTGCCGGTAAAGATATGGGCAAGGTGGGTTTCCCACATGCCGGAAATAAAGAAACCATCCTCCTGGGCACGCAGACCTGCCGGATTGGCTGAATGCTCAATCTTTTTGGCATCGACCTTTGAGAGACCTGCCAGCATCTGGGTGGGTTCCGTGATAACTTCGGTTATCGCCGATTCGCCCGAAACGCCCGTCCCGTAGATACGCAGGGAACCGGCGGGCTTACTGACAAGGCGGCCATCCTCGTGATATGTTCCGTTATTGCACTCTATCCAGGTCGAGTCCTGGAACTGGTTTACTTTCGATATGACGTCTGTGATGTCTCGAAGCTGACCTTTCGGGTCCTCCCGCCGCAGAATTTCGGCAAGGGTTAATTCAGTGTTTCCTAGTGTAGCCATTTTTAATTACTCCAAAATAAAGATTGTTAAAACTTCTTTTTTTCGGGAGTAATCTGACGAACATCAGGCCCCCTGACACTTAAAGGCTGTTTAGACCTTCCGCACTTTGCGGTAAGCATCAGGCCCGCCTTTCGGCGAGTAGTCTGAAAAAACACTATTTACTTTTCATAATGACATCTTGTACTTGAAATTTTTATAATTCAATAAAAAAATCATCAATTGTTAACAAAAGCCCGCTGTTCAGTTGCCCGTCACTATCCGCAGGTTTATCGGCTTGGTTCCGTGCGCGGTTATCCGGAAACAATCGCCCTGCTGGAGGTACTCTATTTCGATGCCAGCGCCCTTGGGCAGGTTCTTAATAGCCTCTCGCGGCAAAACGACCCTGCCGCCCTTATCCTGAACCACTTTGCAGAGACAAAAGATGATATTTGGCATATCAGCCGCCGTTATCTGCTTATCGATCCTTAAACTGTTTATATCCATTTTCTTAATTCCTTATTTCAAATCCTTTTTTAACGCTGATTACGCAGATTTCGCTGATTACACAATACGCTTCCACGCTGCAAACTCATACCCACAGAAATGAAACGCAATGCAACATTGATTCACCCAACATCTAAAAACGAAAAACTTACTGGCTTTTCCCCAATAATATTTGCGTTTTTTTGTAACCATGTTAGGTTTTTTGTCGTTACTTTGTTTAATAATCGGCATCTTCGTGTCCTTCGTGGTTAAACGGCTGTTTATTCTTTCGGCCAAAGAGCCGGGCTGTTTGGATACATCCTCATCGCCTTGGCTCTCGGGCTGTCCTTGCCGCCGGCGTCGGCGTTACTGCCGCGTATGAATTCCGGCGATTTCATCTTCTCGCCGATATTGGCCCATACCCGCAATTGCGCCGGGCTTATCCCCAGCTGTCGCCACTTAGCCAGGTCGTCGGGCGTATCGAATACTTTCGCCTCCTGCAGCTTGGCGAAACTCTCCTTGGTCATGAACTCTGCCATCGCGTTCAAGGCGTGGCGCGGTTTTACCTTTATCGCGTCGCCGAGCCAGTCTTTTTTTATCGCCGCCGAATCGGCCTCAAACTCCTTTTGGGCGTCGTCGGCCTGCTTTGCCATTAAATTAGTCAGTTCCTCGCTCTGTGCCTCGAATAAGGTCTTGCTGGCCTCTTCCATGAACGCTGCCGGTACTCCGTGCTTATGGGCGATCGCTCGCAGCGAATCCTCGGCCTTCTGGCTGTACTGGCCATCCTTGGTATTGGGGTCGCGAAAGAACTTATATTCTTTGGCATCCTTAGGAGCTCCCATCTCCGCCGCCAGTTGTGCCCGGTAGGCCGCCTTTTCCTGGTCGGTCGCCTTTTCGCCGGGCTTTTGGATAACGCCCTCAAGCTTCTTACCCACCATTCGCTTGGTATCGAAGAAACTTTTAGCAAGGCCCCTGATATCCTTGACGTCGTCAAATACCTTAGTGGTGTTGCCCTGTTCGTCCTTGTAGCCCTCGCCGATAAATTCCGGCAGTGCCGTCTTGAAATCCTCCGTAAACTGTCCCTGTTCATCCAGATATGGCATTTTTGAATCCTTTCAAATTTTTATTGTTCGTAGAGACGCAACATTTTGCGTCTTTTCTTTATTTCTAATTTCTAATTTCTTAATCCGTGTAAATCTGTGTTAATCTGTGGTTCATATCTTTTTTCCCTTCGTGCCCTTCGTGGTTAAAAATCCGCGTCCAATAAATCCGTTTCCTTGTCTTCTTGCTGCGGCTCTTCGTATGCGAACGCTATAACCCCCTCTGCCTTAACCAGCGCCATCGCATCGACCGCGCCGGCTATCCTCGGTATGCTGTCAATAAAG